>JGI997J19993_1000452_pt1 | contig 11455 bp, 9 predicted proteins | sample Etolagbewater25m_FD_19993 | JGI IMG/M metagenome (IMG submission 19993)
TTTTATATTTATTGTAGAATTTTGATTTAATATTTTTACATAAACATCTGTAGGGTCATCTCCAAATGGTATATCAATCTTTACTTTAATATCACTTGTTCCTTTTGTTTGTCGAACCCCTAAATCATCAGCAATATTCACACCATAAGACTTCACAACACGAACTAAAGTCCAATTTAAAGGAGATATAGACTGTAATCGTAACAGCAAGCCTGAGTCTCCAAACATATCATATATAACTGCATCACTCCCTTTTAAGTCAACATCATTAGATTTTGGATTATCTAGTTTGATGTTCATGTCTTTTCCATCAAAGAAAACAAATACTTTTGATGCTTCAAGTGGATATGCTTTTTTTGGATTAAAATCCATTATAATATTATGCAAGTCAGCATCTACTCTTAAACTACTAAAGTCTACACTTGAAGTTTCTAAATCAACTTTTCCTGATACATTATTAATTTGTACAAGTTCTGGTGTGAGTCGAACTACTGCCCATTTTCTAATACCAGCTGGAATTGNTATAAACTCTTCAAATATTTTTATATCTTTAAATTTATTTGTTGAAAGTTGATATGAAAGTGTTTGTTTTTCTATAGTATTATTTGTATCTATTTCTAAGTCTTTATAATAAAGCCTCGCATTGATTGCAGTATTTTTATTTTCTAAAGTAGTTTTTACACTTCCTTGAGCAGTAAGATGTTGAGGATGAGAAGATTTATTGATAGATACATCAATATTTCCTTGTGATAACTCCACTATGATATTTTTAAGTGATACTGTTGGCATCTCATTATATTTTAGTTGTGGGTTTTGAATAATCAGTTTTGTATATAATGAATTAAAGTTAAAATTATTTAATAGGGATATTTTTTCTTTCCCACTTAACTCTTCTAATTGAATATAGTCAAAAGTAAATTGTTTATTGATAAGTTCTTTTGTTGCATCAGAAAAAGTGGCAAATTTATTTAAAAACTTTATATCTTTTATTTTATTTGTAGAGGCTTTATATTCTAATGTATCATTTATTATGCTTTGAGTAAGTGTTAATTCGACATTATTTGATGTTACTGTAAAAATATTATTTTTATAAAGTAATGATATATGCTCTTTTTGAAAAACTATATCTTTTAATTCAATAGATTTAAAATAACTCAGGGCTGTGTTGAAATAATGTACATAAAGAGGATTAAATGAACCTTCAGATGACTCATCACTTGGGTATATTTCTAATTTTTCTATTGAAAATATTAGTTTTTTATCATACTTTAAATATAATCCTTTTACATTTAAAGAGTCGCTTGCGATATTATTTATAGATATACCATTTACCAAAGAGATAAACATCATTAAAAAGATTGAAGTAAAAACACCAATAGTTATAAAAACACTTTTAAACATTATTGAATATATCCTAGTTTTTTTTATAATACTTTGTTTTTACTTGACTTTAGAAGTCAAAACACAAAGAGTTATTAATATACCACAAGGTAGTACAAGTTATATTGTATCATATTTAGATAAAAAGAATTATGATATGAATTCTCTTGATAAAATGGTTATTCGACTTATTGGAAAGCCTCAAAGTGGATGGATTGATCTTAAAAGTACACAAATGACAAAAATAGAATTTTTGTATAGACTTACTACTTCTAAAGCTGCACTAAAAAAAGTAACATTGATACCAGGTGAGACATATTACTTCTTTCTTCAAGAAGTTGCACAGACATTGAACATCTCTACATATAATTTATTTCAGGCCTATGCAAGATTAGCTTATAAAAAAGATGGCAATATTATTGCAGATACTTATTATCTTCCTATAGGGATGAAAGAAGAGCAACTTATAAAGTATTTATTACAAATTACAGAAAAAAAATATAGACTATTAAGTGAGAAGATTTTTGGACTTTACAATAAAAAGAATTGGTATAGATATGTAACAATTGCATCTATTATTCAAAAAGAGGCTGCATCTAAAGATGAGATGCATCTTATCTCAAGTGTAGTACACAATAGAATCAAAAAAGGTATGAAGTTACAAATGGATGGTGTATTGAACTATAGCAAATACTCCCATAATAAAGTTACACCACAAATGATTAAAACAGACACAAGTGAATACAATACATATAAATATAAAGGGATACCAAATAACCCAGTATGTGCAATAGAGTTCGAATCAATAAAAGCAGCAATTTTCCCTGCAAAAACAAACTACTTATATTTTATGAAATCACCTGATGGAACAGAACACAACTTTAGTAATACATATAGATCTCACAAACAAAACATTAACAAAGTTAAAGTTTCTAAACGAAAAGAGAGAAAAAAGTTAAAAAAAGTTACACCTAAAAAGCAAACAATAGAAAAACCTGTTTTTAGAAAAAATCTAAAAGACTTATGGAAATAATTGTTACAAATTGTTACTAAATATAAACACTAAAAGCTAAATGTGTAAAAAAGAAACATATTATGCTTTTAATTCTCTTTTCTACATGAATATATTCGTTATTCTATAAAATACTTGTTAAAATCATACCTACAATATTAAAACAAGGAATACATATGTCAAAAATTATATGGTCAAAAATTGATGAAGCACCAGCTTTAGCAACTTATTCGCTTTTACCAATCGTAAACGCTTTCACAAAAGCTGCAGGTGTTGAAGTTGTTACTTCTGATATCTCTTTAGCTGGTAGAGTTTTATCTGCAATGGGTCTAGCTGAAGATGAATTATCTAAGTTAGGTGAAGTTGTTTTACAAGAAGATGGAAACATTATTAAACTTCCAAATATCTCTGCATCTGTAGGACAGTTAAAAGATTGTATTGCTGAGCTTCAAGGTCAAGGTTACGATATCCCTAACTACCCTGAAAATCCAGCTAATGATGCTGAAAAAGAGATTCAAGCTAAATATAGCACATGTCTAGGTTCAGCTGTTAACCCAGTACTAAGAGAAGGTAACTCAGATAGAAGAGCTGCTGTTGCAGTTAAAAAATTTGCTCAAAAAAATCCTCACAGATTAAAAGCATTCTCAGAAAATTCTAAAGCATATGTTGCACATATGGAAGGAAATGGAGATTTCTTTGCAAATGAAAAATCTGTAACTTTAGATAAAGATCAAAAAGTAACAATTGCACTTAATGGTAAAGAATTAACTTCTATTGATGCAATAGCGCACGAAGTACTTGATGGTACATTTATGTCAGTTGCTGCACTTAAAGCATTCTACAAAAAAACAATTGAAGATGCAAAAACAAATGATGTATTATGGTCATTACACTTAAAAGCAACTATGATGAAAATTTCTGATCCAATTATGTTTGGTCATGGTTTCGTTGCATTCTTTGAAGAAGTATTCGCTAAACATGCAGATACATTCGCAGAATTAAATGTTAACCCTAACCAAGGTATGTCAGATTTAGAAAAGAAAATTGCTGGTCATGCAAAAGAAGCTGAAATCAAAGCTGATTTCCTTGCTGCTTTAGAATCTGATTCTCCAAAACTTGCAATGGTTGATTCTGACAAAGGTACTACAAACTTCAATGCATCAAATGATGTAATTATTGATGCTTCTATGCCAGTTGTTGTAAGAGAAGGTGGTAAACAATGGGATAGAACTGGAGCTGCTGTAGAGTGTGTTGCTGTTATTCCTGATTCTACTTATGGTATGTTCCATGCAGAGATGGTAGCTGATTGTGTTAAAAATGGTCAATACGATGTAACTACAATGGGTACAATGCAAAATATCGGTCTTATGGCTCAAAAAGCTGAAGAGTATGGTTCTCACCCAACTACATTCGAATTAGCTGAAGCTGGAACTGTTACAGTTACATCTGAAGATGGAACTTGCCTTATGTCATTTGAGTGTGAAGCTGGTGATATTTGGAGAATGGCTAGAACTAAAGATATTCCAATTAGAGACTGGGTAAGATTAACAGTTGAAAGAACAAGATTAGAAAATGTTCCAGCTATCTTCTGGTTAGATGAAGCAAGAGCACATGATGCAGAACTTATCAAAAAAGTTAATGCTTATTTAGCTGAGTATGATACTGCTGGTTTAGATATTCAATTTATGAATGTAACTAACGCTACTAGATTTACAAATGCTAGAGTAAGAGAAGGTAAAACAACTATTGCTGTAACAGGAAACGTTCTTAGAGATCACTTAACAGATATGTACCCAATCTTAGAGTTAGGAACATCTGCTAAAATGTTATCTATCGTTCCATTAATTGCTGGTGGTGGATTATATGAAACTGGTGCTGGTGGTTCTGCTCCTAAGCACGTTGATCAATTCTTAGCTGAAGGTCACTTAAGATGGGATTCATTAGGTGAGTTCTTAGCGCTTGCAGAGTCTTTAAGATTTTTAGGTAACAAACATTCAGATTCTAAATTAGCTGCTTTAACAGCTGCATTAGATGTTGCAAATGACGGTTACTTAGATAACTCTAAAGAGCCTTCAAGAAAATGTGGAGAGCCAGATAACAAAGCTTCTCACTTCTTCGTAGCTCAATATTGGGCTAAAGCATTAGCTGAAGGTAATGACGCTGAATTAGCTGCTAAATTTGCACCAGTTGCTGCTGCACTTACAGAAAATGAAGATACAATTATGGCTGAGTTATTAGCTGTAGAAGGTCAACCACAAAATGTTGGTGGATACTTCCATCCAAATGATGAGTTAGCTTCTAAAGCGATGAGACCATCTGCTACATTAAATAATATTATTGACAATATATAATATTATGTTATAAGAAGATTATTACTTCTTGTAACTTTTTAGAACAAAAAATAAAAGATTAAGGTGTACAACCTTAGTCTTTTATGCTTTTTACTATATAATAATTTATAAAAAATCAAAAATAAAAGTACTATTTCATAAGTGCTAACTATTTAGTTTTAAATAAATTAAACTAAATAGTTAGAGCTTAACACTTAGTATGAAATCAAATAAGGAGTCTGTATGGTTGGTAAAAGAGTAGGTATAGTTGGTGTTGGTAATGTTGGTTCGAGTGTAGCTTATAGTTTAGCAATGACTGGTGCTTGTCATGAAATAATTTTAAGAGCAAACAATGTTGATAGAGCTAAAGGAAAAGCTTTGGATTTATCACAAGCTGCTCAAGCTGCTAGAAAACATACTGTTATTACTGTTGCTGAAACTTTAGAAGATGTAAAAGATTGTGCTGTTATTGTTATTACTGCTGGTAGCCCAAGATTACCTGGTATGAGTAGAGATGATTTATTAATCAAAAATGCACAAATCATGAGAGATGTTATGACATCTTTAAAGAAAACATCTCCAGATGCTATTATTATTCCTGTATCTAATCCACTTGACGCAATGGTATATGTTGCATTAAAAGAAACAGGTTGGCCAAGAAATAGAGTTCTTGGTATGGCAGGTATCTTAGATAGTGCTAGAATGGCTCACTTTGTATATGAAAAACTAGGATATGGTGCTGGTCAAATTAGATGTTCTGTTATGGGTGGACATGGTGATGATATGGTTCCACTACCTAGATTCTCTACAGTTGCTGGTGTTCCTTTAACTGATCTTCTATCATGGGAAGATATTAATGAGATTATTGAAAAAACAAAAAATGGTGGAGCAGAGATTGTTTCACTATTAAAAGATGGTTCTGCTTATTATGCTCCAGCAAAAGCTGCTGCTATTATGGTTGAAGCTGTTTTAAGTAATACAAAACAAATATACCCTTGTTCTGTTATGCTTGACGGTGAATATGGATATACAAATGTTGTAAGTGGTGTTCCTGTTATGATTGGTGCTAATGGTGCTGAAAAAATCATTGAAGCAAATTTAAATGATGATCAAGATAGAAAATTTGCTAAATCTGTAGGAAGTGTAAAACAACTTATTGATGCACTTTATGAGAATGAATTTTATACAAGATAATTAATTTATCAACTAATAAAAAAGGTGCATAAATTATGCACCTTTTTTTATGGATGAAGTAAAATGATTTAGAATGTAAAATCTTTTCCTAAATAATGCTCTCTTACTGTGTCATTCTCTTTAATTTCGGCAGCTGTTCCACCTGCAATTACAGCCCCTGCTTTCATAACATAAGCTCTATCACATATTTGTAAAGTTTCTCTTACATTGTGATCGGTTATAAGTACGCCTATGTCTCTTGCTGTTAGTTGTTTAATAATACTTTGAATATCTTTTACAGCTATTGGGTCAACTCCAGCAAAAGGTTCATCAAGAAGTAAAAACTTTGGATCTGAGACTAAAGCACGTGCAATTTCTGTTCTTCTTCTCTCCCCTCCACTTAAGCTTATCCCTTTTCTATTTCTAATTGGTTCAATATTAAATACTTGGAGTAGTTCCTCTATTTTTTCCCATCTTTGCTTTGTGTCATCTATTGAGACTTCAGCTGCTAACATAAGATTTTCTTCCACTGTTAGTTCTTTGAATATTGATGATTCTTGAGGTAAGTACCCTATTCCTCTTAAAGCGCGCTTATGTAAAGGAAGATGAGTAATATCTGAACCATCAAAAAAAATAGTTCCAGATGAGGGTTGAATAAGTCCACAAATAATATAAAAACTTGTAGTTTTACCAGCACCATTTGGTCCTAACAGACCTACAGTTTCACCACTCTTTATATTCAAACTTATATCATGTAAAATTTGTGTTTTTTTGATAGATTTTGTAATTTGATTTACTTCTATTTTATGATTCAATTATATATTCTCTTCTTTCATCTTTTTTCTCTATATTGACTACAACAACTTCAAATCCATATTCATTGAGTATATTTTCTAATTTTTCGTCGCCCCACTCTACAAAATGGATTCCATCTTTTTCAAACTCTTCTAAAAGCCCAAGTGCGATAAATTCATCTAAAGTTTTATTGTATACATCGTAGTGATATATGGTTTCACCATAAACTGATTGTAGTGAAAAAGTTGGACTATTTACTTGCTCATCTATCCCTACTGATTTTACAAACTCTTTTACCAATGTTGTTTTACCAGCAGCTAAAGTTCCACGCAACAGTACTACTACATTTTTATTTTGAATTTGCTCTTTTAGTTTAGTTATAAAAAGAGCTATCTCATCTAATGCTAATATCATATTTTTACTGAACAAGCTCGTTACTAACTCTAATAATCTCTTCAAGTTTTTTTATTGCATCACCATTATTTATAGCATCTTGTGCCATAGCAATACCCTCTTCTGTTGAGTTTACTTTTCCATCAACTAAGAGTGCAACGGCAGTATTTAAAATAACAATATCTCTTTTTGCTCCATGTACTGATCCATCTAAAATACTTTGTGTGATAACTGCATTATATTTTGCATCTCCACCTTGAATCTCTTCTTTTGGATATAAATCAAACCCATACTCTCTTGGATCTAAAATAAATTCATGAAATTGTCCTCGTTCTACAAAGGCACAATGTGTTACATCACTTATACTTAGTTCATCCATACCGTCATTACTACTTACTACCATTGCTCTTTTTGTATTAAGTTGTGTTAGTGCTTCAGCTATTTTTGGTACATACTCTTTACTAAATACACCTATAAGTTGTTTATGTACAGATGCTGGATTTGATAGTGGTCCCAAAATATTAAAAATTGTTCTATGTTCTATTGATTTTCTTATTGGCATGATATGTTTCATAGCAGGGTGATGATTGATAGCAAACATAAATACAAATCCAGTTTTTTCTAACATCTCTATTTGTTTAGTAGTAGTTAAAGCAAGATTTACCCCTAAAGCTTCAAGCATATCTGCACTTCCACTATTACTTGTGATACTTCTATTTCCATGTTTTGCTACACTACATCCACAAGCTGCAAGGAGTATAGACACTGTTGTAGAGATATTAAAACTATTACTTTTATCTCCACCTGTTCCACAGTTGTCTATAAGCTTTTCTTGTAAAGATTGTTCAACAGTTAAAGGTATCATATGATCTCTCATAGCAGTTGCTGCAGCTGCAATTTCATCAGCTGTTTCACCTCTTTCATAAAGATCAATTAAGTATTTTTTTACATCTTCTGGAGCTAATCTATTTTCAAATATATCATCAAATTTTAATCTTGCTTTATTAAACATTTTATATTTCCTTTGGTTTATAGTTTTGTAATATATTCACTCTGACTTGCTTTTGGAGTGGATTTTGTTTTTGGTATTTGAAGGACTTTAAACTTATCTGTATAATCAAGATATCGTATCTCTATGATATCACCTACCTTTACCTCTTTGGCTTTTTTGACAGCAATATCAGATATAAACACAACTTTGTGTGCTAACATATCTTCTGCAACGGCTCTTCTTTTTGTAATATTAACGGCGTTTAAAAATTTATCTATTCTCATAAATATTATTATAGCTTATTTAGTTTAAAAATGCCTCTATATCAGCTCTTATCTCATCTATAGCTATACTTGACTTCTCATAGATTACTTTTGTAAATAACTCATCTTCTATAGCAGCACTTGATTCAAGATTATTTAAAATAGAGCTATCAATAAAAGATGCCATTGTATTTACTCCAACTACATTACCGCTAGTACCTATAACTACAAGTAATTCACAGTCTTGTATCTGATTATTAAGTTCTTCATACAGAGGTGCCATCTCTCCAAAAAAGACTATATTTGGACGAAGTTTTTCTCCACATTTCGGGCAGCTGTTATTATTATAATCATATTGGCTTTTGTATCCTATATCAATAGTTTTATTACATGTACTATCTTGGCATCGAACTTCTGTCATAAAACCATGCAGATGTATCACATCCTTTTTTTCTAATCCAGCTTTTTCAAAAAGATTATCGACATTTTGAGTTATTACAGCTATGTTATCTTTGTATTTTTCTTTTAACATAGCTATGATTTTATGGGCATGATTTGCTTCTTTTGTTTCTAGTTCTGCTCTTCTTTTATCATAGAACTCTATTGTGAGTGATTCATTTTTTTCTAAACTATCATAGTTACAAACTACACTGACATCATACTCTTCCCATAGACCACCTGTATCTCTAAAAGTACTTATTCCCGACTCAGCACTAATACCAGCCCCTGTAAATATAATAACTTTTGCCATAGCTAATCCTTATCTATTAAACTTTTCATAGAACCAATAAAGTCCAAACATCAAACCAGGTGTTTTAGCTTTTGATTCATCGTATATAAAGCTTTTTGAGTCTTCCACAGAGATATACTCAAGTTCAATATATTCATCGTGTATACCTCCTCCATCGCTTACTTTCATACTATCATCAACTTTGGTAAAATAGAGATGTTGTTTAGCTCCACTTACGCCAACATTTGTAAAAAATGAAGTGATTTTTTCTATCTTTTCTATTTTGACATCATAACCACACTCTTCATCTATCTCTTCTTTTGCTATTTGTACAAGAGGGATATCTTTGTCTATGATACCTGCACATAATTCATAAGTAAATGTATAATCACTGTGATTCATATATACAGGTGCTCGAAATTGTTTTACAAATAAAAAAGCATCTTTTTGTTCGTGATAAAGTAGTATTGCTACACTGTTGTGTGATTTTACTGCTTCCCATGTTTTTAGTGTTTTATTTACCATGTAATCAAGTCGTACAGGTCGTACGAACTTTGGGTTTTCTAATTCATTTTCTTTAAAGTCTTCTAATAATAAGTTTTTCATAATCTTATTGTACTAAAGAAAAAGTAAATTTTATTTAATTAATGAATTTTAAAACATATAATCTATATAAAATTTCTAAAATGGTAGTATTCGATATTATTTATACATATGAAGGCTGGCATTGACTTTAGAGGAAAAACTACAAAACTTACCAACATCAGCAGGTATCTACCAATACTTTGATAAAAATGGGAAGCTTTTATACATAGGCAAAGCAAAGGTTATTAAAAACAGAGTCAAAAGCTACTTTAAGTTCACCCCTACCTTACAACCTTCACCTAGATTAGAGAATAGAATATTTAAGATGATAAGTGAAGTTGCAAATATGCATTATATTGTTGTAGACAATGAAAACGATGCTTTAATTTTAGAAAACTCACTTATTAAACAACTTAAACCAAAATACAATATTCTTTTACGAGATGATAAAACATATCCATATATCTATATAGATAACAATGAAAACTTTCCACGACTCGAGATAACAAGAAAAGTATTAAGAGGAAAGAGTGTTAAATATTTTGGACCCTATAGTAGTGGAGCAAAAGACCTACTGGATAGTATCTATGAGATAGTACCATTAGTACAAAAAAAGTCTTGTATAAAAGGTGGAAAAGCATGTATGTTTTATCAAATAGAGAAGTGTTTAGCTCCTTGTGAAGGTAAAATTACAAAAGAAAAGTACAGAGTACTTATAGAAGAAGCTTTGTTTTATATCAATAATAAAGCAAAAGTTATAGAAAAGTTAGAAGAAAAGATGACTTCGTATAGTGAACAGTTTAGATTTGAAGAAGCTATGAAGATGAGAGATAGGATACAAACCATCTCAAAATCACAGATAAAATCAACTCTAGACTTTGCTAACAATGAAGACCTTGATCTATTTGCAGTAGAACAGACAAAGAACAAGGCTGTAGTTATCAAAATGTTTATAAGAGGAGGAAAGCTCATCTCCACAACACATAACTATGTAAGTGTGACAGAAATTACTACAAAAGAAGATATCTATAAAACTGCAATTATAAATTACTATAATGAGGAGTTACCAACAATTCCTTCTACTATTTTAGTGTGTGATGAGTTAGAAGTTTACGATGAATTGGAGAATTTTATCAGTGAAAAATACAATAAAAAAATCACTATATCTTTACCAAAAATAGGTCTAAAAAATCAGCTAGCACAAGTAGCTAGAAACAACTGTACGGAGCTTCTAAAGATAGACAATTCTAATATGCAAAATCATATTTATGATGAGATAAAAGAGCTATTTGGCTTATATAAAACACCCACACGATTTGAGTGCTATGATAACTCTCAAATGATGGGACAAGCAAAGGTTGGTTCAATGATTGTATGGGATGATAATCACTTTTATAAAGAGGATTATAGACTATACAATCTGGTAGCCAATGATGAGTATGGTCAAATGAGAGAAATGCTTACAAGAAGAGTTGAGAGATTTAAAGAAAACCCAGCTCCAGATATGTGGATAATAGACGGTGGGCTTACACTTTTAAAGTTGGCAAATGATATAGCACAAAGTGTTGGTGTTGAGATAGATATGGTTGCTATTGCAAAAGAGAAAGTTGATGCAAAAGCACATAGAGCAAAAGGTGCTGCAAAAGATATCATTCATACACTAAGTGATGAGTATAGACTTGAAACATCTGATAAAAGATTACAGTTTATTCAAAGATTAAGAGATGAAGCACATAGAACCGCTATTGGATTCCATAAAAAGCAAAAACGGAAAGAAGACAAACAAATCTCTTTATTAAATAT
>JGI997J19993_1000453_pt1 | contig 11448 bp, 12 predicted proteins | sample Etolagbewater25m_FD_19993 | JGI IMG/M metagenome (IMG submission 19993)
GATATTGCTCTTTGATAGTATGAAATGCTTCTAAAATTTCCATTCTTCTACTCTCATCTTGGCTACCAAACACTTCATCAAATGCTAAAAATCCTATATTTCCAGCACCGCTTAGTTCGCCTAGTGTTTTTGAAATAGCAATTCTAAGAACCAAATTAGCAAGATCCACTTCACCACCTGAAAATCTATCTATTGGAAACTTTTGCCCCTCATCGTAGATATAAAAATCAAAGTCATTATCCACTTCTATATGTTGATATTTCCCTTTAGTAATTTGAGAGTACATTGTTGAAGCTATCCCAGATATTCTAGGAGCTACTTTTGAATTGAGTTTTGTTTTAAAAATACTCAGTGATATTTTTATCTTTTCAAAATCACTTAAATCTTGTTGTTTAGTGGCTAGTTTTGCTTGATGGGTTTTGTTTGTATCAAGTGTAGATTGGAGTGTTTTTATCTCTCCATCGATTGAAGCGATTTGCACTTTAAAGTCATTAATAACTGTTGCTAATTCATCTTTTTGTTTTTGCAGAAGAGTAAACTCATCAAGTTTTGTTTTATGATTTGTTTCATCATATACAACTGCTTTGATTTCAAGCTCTTTATTTGAAAAAGCTAGTGTTTTGTCATCGATAGCTTTTTTAATCTCATCTAACTCTTTTTGAAGTACTGGAACTCTTTGGATGAGTGTTTGAAGTTTTTTGTACTCATCATATTTTGGTTTTAAAGTTTGCTCTTTTACTATCAAATCTTGATGTATTTTTTCATTATAAGAGTATTTTGAAAGCTCCTCAAGCTCCTTTTTGTTTTGGATACCTTTTGTTTCTACCTCTTTAAAATAACCATTTGCTTTAATAAGGTCCTTTTGTTTTGTTTCAACAATTGTGAGTTGTTTATTTAACTCTTGAAGCTGTTTATCTAGTTCTTCTTTTTGTTTATCAAGTGTTGCTTTTGAACTTTCAATTTTTAGTAACTCAAAAGTTTGTTTATCGATTTTTTCTTTTTGGATACCCTCTATGGTACTTGATAAATTTGCAATTACTTTGTCATACTCTTCTAAAAGTGGTCGTGTACAAGTTGGGCAATTTGAACCTTTACCAATATCTTGAATTTGAACAATCTGAGCTTTTGTGATCTCGATAAGTTTTTGCTCACCTGATATTGATGAACTGATAATTTTTATTTGGGCTTCTTGCTCTTTGATACTCATTTGAAGCTTTGTTATTTCTGTATCTATTTGCTGTTGTTTTAATTGCAGATTTGCATAATCTTTTACTTCAAGCTCTAATGCAGCAATATCATTTTTAGCTTTTGTATATTGCTCTCTAAGTTGTATCTGTTCTTTATTTAACCCATCTTTTTTAAGCTGTATCTCTTTTAATTGCTGTTGATCTTTTAATTTTAATTGCAACTGTTCAAACTCAATTTTTACAGGCTCTAATACAACTAGCTCTTTTTGTTTTTGCTGTAACTCTAATTGCTCAGATGCAAATTTAGTTTGTTGGAGCTTATTAGATTCTAAAGTGCTTTTAATAAGTTCTAGCTCACTTAATAACTTTGTTTTATGCTCTTTTGTCTTTTGTAAAAGATCTAACTCTTTTTTAGCCTCTGTCTCTTTTAATTTTTGAGTTTCCAACTCTTTTGACTTTGTAGTTAAGTTTGCATTGATTTGTGTCTTATTCTCATTATGTGCTTTTATTGCACTCTCTTTAGCAATAATCTCATCACTACTTAGTAATACCTCTCTAAAAGCATCTATCTCTCTTTTAAGCCCCCTACTCTTTTCAATTAGCATTGATTCAATAGCATCAATTTTTTCTAATCCTAAAAGCTTTCGTATCATCTTTTTTCTATCTTCAGGCTTTAGGTTACTAAGGCTTGTGAGCTCTTTTTGAGAGGCAAATAGAGTGTGGATAAAAGCATCTTTACCCATCTTTACAAGTTTTACTATAGAGTTTGTAACCTCTTTTGCACCAGATGAGACAAGCTCTTCATTTTTATAAAGTTTTCCATTTGCTGAAAGTTTTTTACCCCTAAACTCTCTTACTACTTTATAAGTAACACCATCAAATTCAAACTCTAAAGAGACACTTACAGGCTCTTTTTCACTCACACTTGAATTTCGTATAAGTTCTTTTGAGCCTTTGTTTTTTAGTTCACCATAGAGTGCAAATAAAATAGCTTCAAAAATTGTAGATTTTCCACTTCCATTTTTACCTATGATTCCAACTAAGCCTTCATCAAATTTGAAACTCTTTTCAGTATATTTTTTGAAATTTAACAAATCAAGACTATTCAGTATCACTATACACCTCTTCGTAAGTGTTAAATAACTCTTGCACCTTTATTTTTAATCTATCAAACTCTTCAGATTTGCTATCTTCTTTAATATGCTCTATAAAGTAATCTTCTAAGCTAAATGATTCTATATCATCGATTGTTTTAGCATCACTTGATGTTTTAAACTCTCTTTTGACATTTACATACATTGCAAGCTCAAAAACTTTTTTTATATCAGCGGTGTTTATATCGATTGATTGCATAGTTGTTAAATTGATAAGTTTTACTTCACAGATAGTATCTTTGATATTTGATAGATCTAGTGCTTCAATAGATGCTTCTAAATTCTCACAATCAATTTGAAACTCTATAATTGGTCTGATTTTAATCTCTTTGTATTCAACGCTCAAGTTATCCTCAAGTGTAATTAGAGCAAANCCTTTTGAGTTTCGTTTATCATTTAGACTAGTTCGCTCAAGGCTTCCACTGTAGTAAACATTTTCATGCTTACCCACTTTTCCAAACCCATGCCAATGCCCAAGAGCTACATAATCCATTTTAGAAAAGATATACTCTTTTTCACGAGGATAAACCCACTCTCCAAACTCTTGCATCAAATACCATGCACCGACAGAGCAATGCATCATCATGATGTTTTTTTTGCTTTCATCAATCCCCTCTTCGCAAAGCTCTATTTCAGAGAGTGCTTTTGTGTCATCGTTCATATGAGGCAGACAATGAAATACTATATCTTCAAACTCTACTTTTTTATACTCTTGATTATAAGAAACATAGATATTTTCAAAATTTTCAAATATTTTTAAAATAGGACTACTAAGATTAGTTCGTGGAGTTGAGTGATTTCCTGCAATAAGGATAAAAGGGATATTTAAAGAGTTGATAATCTTAAATTGCTCCAAAGCAAAAGTTATAGCACGATTACTTGGACTAGATCTGTGAAACAAATCCCCTGTATGGATTATATAGTCAGGTTTTATCTCTTTTATTTGCTCTACAACCCCAGAAAATGCATCATAAAAATCAACTTCCCTTTGGTTGATATTATCATCGTTTATAATATCTAAATCATTAAATCCTAGATGGGTATCACTAAAATGGATAATATTCATATATCAACTCTTTCAAATCTTTTTTAACCAATCTTACAATACCTTATTGACTTAGTTTAATAATTGATTATACTGTTTTGTAGCTAATAATAGTATATTTAGATATTTTAGATGTGTTTTATAAGGTGATTATCTATGTTTCATGTTATTGTTAGCACAATCAAAAATTAGCTGCTTCCACCATAGCCCAAACAAAAGGGTTTTAGCTTAGTGGTAGTGTTATTCTAAATTATACCGTACGAGGTATAAAAAACTACAGATACCGATAAAATGAGACTTTTTAATATAACAATACTTTCTAAAAGTGACAATATGTCTTTATTTATAGCACATTTTTAGCACATTCATTTCATATTATTAAAACACATTATCAAGAAATTCTAACTTAAAATATAATTTAAGCTTTATTTTTAGCAAGACTTTTATCTATGACTTGTGAAACTAAATCAAAAGAAACTCTTTTTTATGCCATCGACTTTGATAAATATTATTTTGAAATCTTTTTCTAAGTAAAAATTAATTATTATAACGATACAAAACATTAAAGAGGTTCTATAAATGTATAAAAAGATTGTTTTAAGTAGTATATTAGCAACAACTTTACTAAGTGGTGCTAGTTTTGAATTTAATAGTATCAAAAAAGATGCATCGGGTGATATTAGAGATAAAGGTTTAAAAGTAGCAGATGAGAAAGTGATCATAGCTACAGGGTATGGTGTCAATGAACAAAAAGCAAAACAAAGTGCATTTGTAGCTGCTATAGAGCAATATGTTGGTGTAGTAGTAGATAGTGAAACTATAGTACAAAATGGTAAACTAATCGAGGACAATATCTTAACAGCATCAAATGGCTTTATAAAAACATATGAAGTATTGTCTACAAAAGCTGAAGATGGACTAGTAGAGATCAAGATAAAAGCTACAGTAAAATCGCAAAAGCTATTCAATAAAATAAAAAGTTTAAATATCACAACAATTACAATAGACAATGCAAAAGATGCAGCCGCAAGAATAACTACAAAACTAAAATCAAAAAAAGATGCAGCCAAGATACTTAGAAAAACAGTTGGAGAGTTTTTTAGTACTTCAAGTATGCAAGAGATGCTAAAGCTTGAGATAACTGGTGTAAAAGTGCAAGAGGATAAAGTAAAAAATGATAGAGTACCAATAGAGATAAAGTATTCTATGAGTTTAGATTATGATGTATATATCCAAAAAATCAAAAAGATGGAAAAGGTATTTAAAAACCTTGGTGCAAAACTTCATAAAAGGGTTGATTTGCCTTATTTCGGTGGTAATAATAATGAGGAGTTAGCTATTAAAAATGTAGCTAAAGTTAATAAATTAACATCAACAGATTTTGGAATTATTAAAAAATATGGACAAGGTTACAAACTTGATGTATGGGAATTTCCAAAATCTTGGAAAGATATATATCCTTTTAATGTCAGTGGAGTATACGATTGGAAAAATATATTCCAAGTAATATTAGAGATAAAAGATAATGATGGAGAGGTGTTGATAGCATCAAACATAAATGAAAGTGCTAAGGGTTACACTAACTTACTATTAAGTGGTATCTATTATAATCAATATAGAAATTATAGTCAATATAAAAATGCCCAAACAAATGGAGTTAAATTACTTACTCCAATGTTCACAGAACACTCTTACATGAATAATTTATATAAAAATATTACAATACAATATGTAAATTTGAAAAATATAGAAAAAATAAAGAATATTACTATTGAGTTGGAGGAGAAGTAGATATGCAAAAGTCGGTTATTATTTTGTTTTTATTATCTACTCTAGCATTAAGTGAAGAAAAAGATAAAAAAATAGAGTATTGGGGAACTATCAAAGGGAATGTATCTACTTATTTTAAACATTTTGTTATAAAAGATGCTTATAGAATTGGATATAAGGATTATTTATCAAAAGATAAGTCTTTATGGGATATAGAAGAAGACGCAACAAAATCTTTTAAGGAAAAAATCGAAGAAAATTGTAAAGGTAGCAAAGCATATATGTTTGATAACTTCGATGTTAGTGTATCTTTAGACAAGTATATAGATGCACATGGCATAGTAGTCATAACAACTAATACTATATGTATTGAGTAGTTGGGAGTGTTAAATGATTCTATTTAAAAATCATTTTTGAATGATTTTTAAATTTTGAATAGCTTTTTTATTTCCTAGTTTTGCAGATTTTTCTAAATAATAAATAGCTTTTTTAGTATTATCATTGTCATAATATAATATTCCTAAATTATTTAATGTATATGTATTGTTTGGTTCTATAGAGAGTATCTTATCATAGTATTTAATAGCACTTTTTATATCTTTGATTTTACTATAACATATCGCCATATTATTATATGCTTCTATATTGGTTTTATCTGTAGCTATATATTCTTGATAGTTTTTTATAGCTTGTTTATAGCTTTTTAGTTTGTAGTTTATGTTTCCAATATTGTAGTTTATATACTTATCTTCATATCCTAGATATATTGCAGTTGTATAGTATGCTAAAGCTTGATTGTACTCTTTACTGTAGTATGCTTCATTCCCTTTTTGTACTAGCTCTGTTAATTGTAGTTTTTGTGAGTTACTAGAGTATTTTAACTTATCTTTTAAGACTTTTATATCGCTAGTTTTTATCTGTAGCTCTTTTTTTAGTTTTGCTATGTCATTATTTGTAATAGATGAAAGTTGTTTTTTTAACTTCTCTATTTTTTCTTTTTCAGATTTGAGTGATTTAGTTAATTTTTCATTGTCATTTATAATTTTCTCTTTCTCATTACTTATTTTTTCTAGTTGTGCTACTACATCTTTTTTATTTAGGAGCTGTTTTAGCTTTTGATTAAATGTATCTACATCAACACTTATTTTTGCTTTTATATAAAAAGTATCGCCATCAAAACTCTCTTTTAGTATTTCTGTTTTTGTTATACCTGCAGTTATACTATGGATAGTTTTTTTAGAGTGTTTTTTTAGTTTTCCATCTATATTGACTTTTGATATCTCAAATTTAGAATCCATATGTACACCTATCTCTTCAATAAGTATCTTTTTTACCTCATTTAAAGCTATGGTTCTTGCACTGTTTTTACTATCATTGTCTCCTACATTGTAAGTATAGTCTCTTTTAAAGTCTTTTGAGTATCCAATTGAAACTATTAATATAGTTAATAATATATTTCTAAAAAACATTATTTACTCTTTTTTATAAGAAAAACAACTCTACACTTATCAAGGTAGTTGTTTGCTTTGTTATCTTTTATGATTTGATTTGCATCGTTTATACTGATGGATAGATCACTTCTGATTTTTTCTGTACCTATTACTTTTATAACCATAGGGTTTTTCACTCCATATGATAATAAAAATGATCTTGCAGTTTTTTCATTTGATGTGATAAGCGTCATTCCATCTTCTATATTAAGATCAAATTCTAATTCTGCTGGGTCAAATAATATTTTTCCATCAGAATAAATTCTATTATATATTGCTGGTTCTACATCTGTATTTAAAGCATCTACGATTAAACCATCATAAGATATAACCACAGGCTTTTTAATTTTTGGTGTAGATACTGTTTTGATCTCATCATAAAATGCCTCTTGGAGAACTTTCTTCTTTTTTAAAGTTTCTACAACTTTTTTAACACCAATTTGCATAGTTACTTGTGCAGAGCCATTTGAAGAATCATACTTTTTAGATACTATTTTAGCACCTCTTAATACTCCAGTCAATGAACTTTTAACTAAACTCTTATTATCAGCTAAACTTTTTGTAGAAGTGACCTTTGTACTATATATCTGCTCTAGTAGTTCTCTTTGTGCATCAGACTTTGCAGAGATAATTGCAGCATATTTTGACTGACCTGGTGCTGAATAACCTGTAGCCTCATAATAACCATCAATCAAACCTGAACCAAATAATACTATACTTGAACATACAATGAACAATATACTTTTCAATCTAAATCCTTTTTTCATAAAGTTTACATTATATTACCATAAATGAAGTTATTGTAGTATTACAATAAAAATAAATTTTAATTTTCTTAAAAAATATTTTTAAACTCTACTCCTCCCTAAACCCTTCAGCCATAATCATATGGTAAAAATATTGTTGTTTCTTTTGTGTTAGTTTATTTGTAGCTTCAAGTAGCTCTTTTTCAAATTGTGTTTTATCATTATCACTATTTTTATCATTTAGATCATCTAGTTTATAGTTATCTTTAAATATATAGTTAAAATCTACATCATTATCATTACAATATGACACTAACTCTTGTATAGGTATTGTATTTCTTTTTTTCCATTGTGCAAACTTTGCACTATCTGCTTTTAATAACTTAGCTATTTGAATATCTTGTTTCTCTCCAGTTAGCTCTTTCAATTTGTCAACTATATTGGTGAATTGTAACATTTTCTACCTCTTTTCTTAAGTTTAACTGATAAATATATAACAGTTTATATATTTTACTAACATTATATCATCTTATTACTTGACAATAAGTAAAAGATATGCTATCATTTTGTTAGTGTAAATATCGCAATTAGTTCATTAATTGATAGGTATTTTATCAGTTTATGTTGTTATTGTCAATAGATGATAATAATTAGTAATTAACCAACTAACAAAAGGACAAATTATGAACTTAAATTTCATAGGGATGGTAGATGAAGCCAAAGCAGGAAATAGAACAGATAAAACTACAGGAGTTGTTACATCGTTTACACATGTAACGGCAACATTTGAAGCAACAGATAAAGATGGTTATCTAGTAAAGAGTACTGAAAATATTCAACTAGATATAAATGAGCTAGGAGTTATGCAAGGTGCAAAAGGTAAATATGCAAGTTTTCCATATACAGTTATAAACAGTAAAAATGGAACTTATGTATTTCCATCAAGTGATCTAAAAGTTCAAATCTTTGATAAAAACCCATTTGATACAAAAAAATAAATATGGTCGCAACTGTTATGTGCATTGAGTTTAAATGATAGCTAATACAGTTGCGAAACAACTTGGCATTTAGAATCTCTAATATAAGCCCAAAATAAATATGAAAGGAAAAAAGATCATGTTAGAAACAATAAAAAACAAACTAAACTCTGCAAAAGCTGCAGTTGTTGTGGGTGCTTCAGTTGCTATGGCAAATGTAGCAAACGCTGAGGCAATAGCAGCACCAGATATGACAGATGCTACAGGTAGTGTTACAAATGTATTTGGTGCTGTGTTAGGTGTAGCTGTTTTAATCTATGGCTTCAAAAAAGTAAGAAGTCTTTTATAGTAAAGATTTTTACAAACTATCAAAGCTCTTGAGGTGCAACTCAAGGGCTTTATAAACTACTAAAAAATTATATCACAAAAGGGTTTATAGATGTTAAAACAACTTATAAAATATATCTTTCTTTTACTATCTCTAAACACTTTTTTAAGTGGCTCATACTTAATGTATATTGAGTTTAATAATGATGATGACACAGTAGTTAGGTGTATAGATAGCTACTACTTTGATGATAGAGGGTTAATCTACACAAAATCCCTTGATGGTAAAAAATATCTTTTTAGATTTGATGATATGAGAAAGTTTGATATAACTTCTGGTTACACACTAGATGAAAATAGTAACTGTATCGTAGCTTCAAAAGATACTACAAACTATGAAGCTTCAAGCAATCTATCTATGATAGAGGATAATTTTACATATTTAGGTATCCCACTTTCTTATTTTAACTCTTTGATGGCTTTAAGTGGTCTAATCATATCTTTCATATTTTTATATGGTTTAACAAGATTTATATAAAAGGGGTTTATGATGATTTTATTTGATATAACTGGAAATATAGCGTTTGATTACTTTTATAGTCTAAATATGAACTTAGGGCTTATAGTATGGTCATGTTTAGTGATACTTAGACTTCTTAGGTCGTAATATGAAAACTCTATTTAAAACTACACTCATTTCAATACTACTTACAAATATAACCTTTGCTCAAAACTGGGAAGTAGTTTGTCCAGGTGATCAAACTAGTCCTAATATAAGTACACTCTCATATGCTTTTAGTGGTGAAATGGCAAGTGAAACACAAGTATACGGTGAACTTGATACTTGTAACTTTACAATGCCTTTTTGGGATATAGAGTCACCTGCTTGTGGAGGAAGTGGTGATACAAATATTTTAATACAAAAATATAATAGCTCTTGTGATGATAGCTCATTTGTTTTTACAGTTGGTGATGCAACTGGCTTTGCAGTACATCAATACAATAGTGACACAAGTGAGTTTGAAAATGGAACTATACTTGTAAATGGTTACCCTTGTATGTCTAATAGTGAAATTTCTATGACAGTTGCATTTTATGATTGGAATAACAACGGCAATATAGGACTAGTAACTGCTCATAATTTAAATGATACATTTGAAACTACACCATACACACTTACAGATGAGGAGATATCAACACTAAAAACTATTTGTAAAGATGAACCATCAAACGAACCTGACTATACAGCACAACTAAATAAAATAATAGAAAACACTGCACCAAATAAAGATACCGTAGAGAAACTAACAAATATAGATAATCGACAACAAAAAAGAGATGATGATCTTGATAGTTTTATATCAAATAAAGATATAGATGAGATGCTAAGTATTGATAGTGACCTTGAAACATTTACAACTACATTTGAAACAACACTTGATGATACATATACAAACTATAGTGATATATTTGGATTTGGTGGATATGGTCCAGCTCCTGATCCTATTAGTTTTACAATGCTTGGAAATGAATACAAAGTTTTTGATCCAACAGTTTTAACCCCTCATATAGATGTGATAAGAGATACATTTGCACTCTTTGCATATCTGTGGGGATTTATCATAGTTTTTAGAAATACTTAAAAAAGGATAGTGTGATGTTTTACTTTTTAACTTTTATATTTGAATTACTTGGTATTGTTGCTAAAAATCCAATTATTCAAAAAATAGCTTTATTTAGCTTTTTCTTTGGACTAGTTACTTTTAGTGTTGATTTTTTTGCAAGTAAAGTAACTAATGAATTTGCAAATGTATCACAAATATTAGTGATAGCTTCTTGGTTTGGATTTTTAAACGCTTTACAAATAGTGTTTAACTTTCTAATTACTGGCTTCATAGTTAAACAAATTTTAGCATTTATAAGAGGCTAGGAGTGTATCATGGTATCTTTAGTAGTCGGATTTCCAGGTAGTGGTAAATCATATTATGCGGTTAAAAAGATTTATGATATTTTATCCTCTGATAAAATATCTCAATATGAAGTAATATATACAAATATTGGTGGTATAAAGTTTGATTACTTTCCAAACTCAACTGTTGAGTTTAAAAAACTAAAAGAGGATGATTTATACAAATACTTAAATGAGTGTTTTAAAATATATGAAGATCACAAAGATGATGATAATGTAGATGAGTACCTTATAAAATACTCAAAAGAGCAAAACTTTTACAATGCACTAATAGTATTTGATGAGTGTCACGACTTTTTTACACCTCAAGATAGAGTGAAAATATTTTGGCTTACATATCACCGACACTTAAACCATGAGATAATCTTACTTACTCAAAATAAATCTTTAATTAATAGCAAATATAGAGCTATACCCGAGCAGTTTATAGAAGCACAACCAAGATCTAAAAAATTATTCTCAAATACACTAAACTATAAACACTACGCATCATTTGCTATGAGAAAATCTGATCAATTTAATAGTAGCTCAATTAAAACACAACAAGATATATTTAACCTATATCAATCAGGTAATAAATCATCTCAAAAGTCTGTTTTAGTAAAGTTTATAGTTATTATAGGGTTTGGTGTATTTGTAGCTGTATTTTTATTTTACAATTTGTTAGATGGATTTAGTAGTGATGTAAAAAAGTTAGATGATAACTTAACTAGTTTACAAAATAGAGAACAAAATAAAACAATACAACAACCTATAAAAAATGAAAATATATCTACTAAAAAT
>JGI997J19993_1000454_pt1 | contig 11442 bp, 10 predicted proteins | sample Etolagbewater25m_FD_19993 | JGI IMG/M metagenome (IMG submission 19993)
TTTTCTAGGTTTACGCCAGGCACTTTATCCCAAACTTCATACTTATCCATGGCATTTTTAACGTACTCGTAGTTCACCAGATCCTTAACAACAAAATCTGTGTCTAAGTCGTTTAAGAAACTCTTATCACCTGCGACTAAGGTGTCTTTTAATTCATCTATAATGAATTTAGTGGCTGTTGGGTAAGGGTATGGATTAAAGTCAATACGCCCTACATCCCAGTCTTCATGCTTGATTGCATCAGGTTCAGCATAATTTTCAGGGGAATAATCAGTCATGGCTTTGAGTACCACTTTCGCCTTCATAGGAAGGTAACGTTTGCCTTCACGAGAGAGCATTTTCGCCACTTCTTCTTTGTTCTCTTGTGCATATAAGGCGCCACGAACCACAGCGTTCATCACTTTTTGAGACCACTCTTTCTTTTTATCAACGTGTTCGTCGTGCATACACACGACACAACAAGGGTGGTTCTTCCAAACATCACCGGTAAAGCGAAGCATTTTCGCACCCGCCAATACTTCACCTGCCGCGTTAAAGGGTTCAGCAACGATATAAGCATCAATTTTCTTGGCCGCTAATGCAGGTGGCATATCTGGCGGTGGCATAATTTGTAAGTTAACTTGATTTGCTTTTAACGGATCGGTCTGATCCTGAATCACAGGCTCTAATCCCGCGTTTTTAAGCGCCATTTGTAACACAATATTGTGCATTGAGTACCAGTACGGCACCGCAATTTGTTTACCGCCTAGTTCTTCAAATTTGTCAACTCCGGTGTGTTTACCCACCACTAAACCAGAACCGTTGGTGTGTGCCCAACCCGTAATCTTTACTGGGAATTTATTGTTGTATCGCATCCAAATTGGAATCGGCTTTAAAAAGTGTACTAAGTTAAATTTCTTAGCCGCAAACCCTTCAATTAATGGCGACCAACCACGGATTAACGTTGGTTTGTCCGCTTTAAGGCCCTCATCTTCAAAAAAGCCCATAGCGTGCGCAACAAGTAGCGCACTGGCATCAGTAATAGGTAAATAACCGATACGCACAACTTCATCTTCTGGCATTTCCATTTTAGCCAACGCATCCATTGGGATACTCATTGCAGCAGCTAAGCCACCGGCTGTCGCTAAGCTATCGAGAATAAACTCACGACGACCCTTAGCGGGATTAAATTTATATTCTTCTTTTGCTGATTGTTCATTAATATCACAAAGATGGCACATGGCAACTCTCCTAAAACGTAAGTAATCTGAAATTTTTAAAACTAAATTGCGGTATTAAGATGCAAGATCCTTTATCTCTTGCAACTCTTTTTGTTTGGCTTGGTCGATCTTCTCAAATTCAGCGAAAAGCGCTTCTTTTAAGGCGACAAAATCATCCGCATTTCGATCACGGGGATAGCTCACAGGAACATCCAGTGAGCCCACGATACGACCCGGGTTATGATTCATAATGATGACCTTATCTGCCATGGCGATGGCTTCTTCAATATCGTGCGTAACCAATACCATGGTGATTCCTTGGTCGTGACAAATTTGCGCTACTTCTGTTTGCAGTGCTGATCGAGTAAAGGCATCGAGTGCAGAGAAAGGTTCATCTAATAATAAGACTTCCGGTTCAGCGGCTAGCGAGCGTGCTAAAGCAACACGTTGTTGCTGACCACCAGAAAGTTGTTGAACATTTTTGTCTTTGTGCTCACTAAGACCAACCATATCAAGTAAATTTTCAACTCGGTCTTCATTCCCCTTATAGGTTCCGGCAAATACCAATGACAATGCAGCATTTTCACGCACCGTCATCCACGGGTATAAAGAGGGTTTTTGGAACATCATGTTCCACTTAGCGTTAGGCTTTAAAACGGTGTGTCCATTAATGCGGATAACACCTGTTGTAGGAAGTAGCAGGCCTGCTAACATTTGAAGAAGCGTAGATTTACCGCAACCACTTCGACCAATTAAAGCGGTTAACTGTCCCTTTGGAATGTTTAAGTTAATCTCTTCCAGAGTTGGAGAGGTTTGCTTTCTATTGTAATAATGGGTTAAATCGGAAACCCAAATGTTTGACGCTGACATAATATTATTGCTCCAATAAGTAATTGTTAAACTTACTAAAGCTTATAAAAGGCCAAATAATAATAAACCCTTTTATAACAATAACTTAATATTAAAAATTAGTTAATTTAAGTTATCTACGCACCAAAATGTAACAAAAAATGTAATAAAGGTTACAGTTAAGGACGCTTTACTGACAAAGAACTACATTTATTAACAAACTAGCGGTTTTATTAATACTACTTCAATATTTGAACTAATTTTAGGTCAATTTTTAAAATTAAGGAGAGGGAATTAGGCAGAATGGATTAAGATTGGCTAAAATTGTAAACCGGATTAAAAATAGGGGTTTAATCCAGTTGAACAAGACTTATGTATTTTATTAAGTCTAGATTCGATTTTTAAATCGCCAAAAACGATTTAAATGTTTGGGCTCAATATGATAACGATTGCCATCACCCAATTCTAAAAGTAAAGAGTGGATCTGTTGGTTTTTTACAGCTGATAATAGCGGCACCATCCAATCCGCTTCTAACCACTTAACGGCTTCAATCCAACCCGCTTGGGTTAACTTATCCAAATCCTCATTAAGGCGATTTGGCATAATCAATTGCTGTGGCTGTTCTGAATCCAAGCAGGCCTGCAAGGTTTCAGGAAAAGGCGTGTTCTGTGCGCCTGTTAAATCTGCCAGGCCTTTTAAATAAACATCTTCAGACCCAATTACGGCTTTTTCTCTTGGCTGAATATCGAGTGCACTCAAAACACCCTCGCCCCATAACCACACACCATTAATTTCCGATAAACCTTGTGAGCGTCGGTTTTCATTAACGGGGTGTGTGTAAAACAGCATCGACGCTTCATTTAAGAGCTGTCGCCAATATTGAGCGGCATGCCCAGTTGGATACTTATCGTGCAACGGTTGGTAGCTCGCGTCACTCAGTGAAGTGGTCTGAAGATCCACAGACTGTTTAACACTTAAAAACCAATTCGTTGGTGAGCCATACTCAATAGCCACCTTATCTTGTTCAAAGTGTAGATTAAACGCTTCGATTAGTGCTTTTGCCTCAGCCTCTGTTATTTGCAGGTCGACCCCAGGGATTAAAACCAAAGTATCTCTATCAGGAATCATCTGCACAGGGTCTATTTTTAGCCAAAAAAGCGTATTATCAAAATCATTAATTAAAGCTTTAGCCATGGTTGCCGCAACCGGAAAGGTGACGCTTTGATGAAATAAATTACTTGCGGTTGCAAAGAAGTCTCTGCTCTTCAGTGTCTGGGCAGGAAAGAGATCGGCTTTTTTTAAGAGTGTTCGTAATGCGGGTAACTCTAAATCTAACCAGGCCTGCTCAGATTCTGCAATCCGTTGTTTATTTAAGAAATCTGGAATCCATAAGGTAATGGCTTTACTCATACAGGTACTCTATGCATTAAAAATGGAATAAAAAACCGGGATAACCCGGCCTTTGTTGACTTTAACCTTGTCGCTTTAAGCGTTGAAAGCTATTTTAAAAAGCTCAATATCGCTTTTTCTATGTCTTTTTTATCAATGACGGTATCTTGAGCAACTGGCTGCGTAAATAGGTTCTTAATTTTTGCCGGTATAGAGACATGAGCTTTATCTGCAATCGTCTCTAAGGCTTCCAAATCGTGTAACCCTGTTTCACCCGTTAATGCCGCAGCAATCATAGGTGAAAACTTGGTCCATTCTGCGGTAGAGTAAAAAATGGTCTTAATTGATTTGTCAGCACGACAGGTATCATAAGCTTTAAAACAGGTAGCTGTATGCGGGTCCATTAAGTAACCGGCATCAAACGACTGTTTAATATAAGAACTCACCTCTTCATCAGTACAGAAATCGGCCGCAAAAATGGCTTGAACTTTGGCTAACTCTTCTGCGGTTAGCTGATAGTACTTGTCATTATCTAACGCTAACATCAATGTTTTAGTACGTTCGCCACCAAACAAATCGAACAAGATACGCTCAATGTTTGATGACTTTAAGATGTCCATTGCCGGTGATGTGGTTGGGATAACCCCTAAATCTCGCAGGTCATAAACCCCAGTTTTAATAAACTTAGTGAGCACGTTATTGTTGTTTGAAGCGATGTGAATTTGCGCAACGGGCAAGCCCATTTTAAGCGCATAATAACCGCCTAGTGCATTACCAAAGTTTCCACTTGGCACATTAAGGTAGATTTTTTCACCCATTGAAATTGCGCCTTGGCGAACCAACTCCAGATAACTGTGTACATGATAAAGCGTTTGGAAAATAATCCGACCAAAATTCACTGAGTTAGCTGCAGAAAGTGAAATCCCACTTTCAAGCAAGGTGGCTTTAAAAGTGTCAGAGGTTAATAGGGTTTTAAGTGCACTTTGTGCATCATCAAAATCCCCTTTGATACCAATCACTTTAAGATTCTCTGCATCTTCAGTAACCATTTGCAAACGTTGAACGTCTGAGGTTCCCCCTTCTGGATACAAGCAAGCCACCATGACATTATCTTTACCACGAAATGTATCTAACGCTGCAGGTCCTGTATCCCCACTGGTTGCGGCTAAAATCAGATATTTTTCATTACGCTTACGCGCTACCGCAGACAAAACCGTACCAAACGGTTGCAATGCCATATCTTTAAACGCACGTGTCGGCCCGTGATAAAGCTCACTGACATACAATTCATCAAAGACTTTTACCACTGGAACCGGATTTTTTGGATCATCGAACTGGTCATACAAGCTCATCGCTTCTTGAATAACCGATTCATCAATATCAACATCAAACTCAGTCAAAATGGCGGTTGCTAAGGTTTTGTAATCCGACTTTAAGTGCTTCTCTAAAAATTCGATGCCTAATTTTGGTAATTTTTCAGGGGAATATAACCCTCCAAAAGAGGACATAGGGCTAAGAATAGCCTCTGAGAAAGAAATTTGTTGTGCGCGGTGACCATCATTGCCACGTGTTTCAATAAAATTCATAGGTATGATCCAAATCCATTAATTTTGTGATTGGCGTAATCAAAGTTTGATTGATTGTTATCGATGCTGCCGAAACAATTTAAGAAATTCAAGTTGTTGAGTGTGATCTCAGCAACGTTGTTTAACGTTACCGATGAATAGTTTAGATGTCATTATGCACCTAAGGCGTCAACCCGAATGCGCATAATTTCACCATCAATCTCATCTAACGATTGAAGTGCGACAAGCGCTGCATTTAACGTAGACTCTTTGGTGACATTTGTAATCATCACCAAAGTTGCATCATCTCGACTCTCTTTGCTCGGCTCTTGATGCAAGTGATCAATATTGATATCTGACTGCGCTAATAAAGCCGTCACTTTGGCTAAAACGCCAGTGTGATCCTTTGGCAAAACAACGAATGTAGTAAGCCGTTTCAATCTCTTCAACACTGACTACTGGAGCACTCTGCATTTGATCCGCTTTGAACCCTAATGCTGGCACTCGATCTTCTTTAGGTTGGTTCTGCCAACGTATCACATCAATAATGTCTGCCACAACGGAGCTGGCTGTTGGTCCTGCACCTGCACCGGGGCCGTAGTACATTGTCGGGCCTACATTATTACCACAAACCATAACGGCATTCATAACACCAAAAACGTTGGCAATTAATACGTCTTTTGGCACCATAGTAGGGTGAACTCTCAAAGAGAAACCATTTTCAGTTCGCTTAGCGATACCTAAATGCTTCACTTCATAACCTAATTGAGAGGCAAAACGAATGTCTTCAGCCGAAACTTTACTTATTCCTTCCGTGTAAACCTTGTTAAATTGCAACTCAATCCCAAACGCAATGGACGCCAAAATAGTCAGTTTGTGAGCCGCATCAATTCCCTCAACATCAAACGTTGGATCAGCTTCTGCATAACCAAGCTCTTGGGCAACTTTAAGTACCTTAGCAAAGTCGGCGCCCGGCTTTTTCATTTCGGTCAAAATGTAGTTACCGGTACCATTGATAATGCCGGCTACCCACTCAATTTTATTCGCGGCTAAACCTTCACGAACCGCTTTGATCACAGGAATCCCACCGGCAACAGCCGCTTCATATGCAACAATAACGTTGTGATCTTCGGCTAAAGCAAACAGTGTATTGCCGTGTTCAGCAATCAAGGCCTTGTTGGCTGTGACAACATGCTTACCATTTTTAATCGCGGCTTCAAGTAGCTCTTTAGCGAGAGCCGTACCGCCCATTAACTCCACCACAATATCAACGTCTGGGTGGTTAACCACATCGTGGGCATTATCAGTGATTTGAATACCTGTGGTATCCACTGGGCGTGCACGGTTTAAATCTCTAACGGCAATAATAGCAACTTCAATCGTTTGGCCTAAACGACGTTGGATCTCTGGCAAAGTGTTTTGTAGAATTTCTACGGTTCCACCACCGACTGTTCCTAACCCTAATAGACCGATTTTGACTGTTTTCATTCTTATATTTCCTATTACTGCTTTTACTGCACTCAAAGCAACTTATAGCCCGTGGCAACAATGCAGCGGGCTATAAGTTGCTGAGTGTGATGACAATTAGTCTTGCTTAATTAATCCGTCTTTACGGAACATATCACGAATACCACGAACGGCTTGGCGAGTTCGGTGCTCATTCTCAATCAAACCGAAACGAACATGGTCATCGCCATAATCACCAAACCCGATGCCGGGAGAGACAGCAACCTTCGCTTCAGTTAACAGTTTTTTAGAGAACTCAATAGAGCCCATTGCCTTGTACTCTTCCGGAATCGGTGCCCAAACAAACATGGTCGCTTTAGGCGGAGTGACATTCCAACCAATGGCATTCAATCCTTGGCAAAGCACATCACGACGGACTTTGTACATATCTGAAATCTCTTGCACACACTCTTGTGGCCCTTCTAAGGCAGTAATTGCAGCGACCTGAATCGGTGTGAAAGTACCGTAATCTAAATACGATTTCATACGTTTTAAAGCGTTTACCAAAACAGGGTTACCCACCATAAAACCGACACGCCAACCTGGCATATTGTAGCTTTTAGACAAGGTGTAAAATTCAACGGCTACGTCTTTAGCACCTTCAACCTGCATAATAGACGGGGCAACATAACCATCAAACACAATATCAGCGTAAGCTAAATCGTGAATAACCCAAATCCCGTGTTCTTTAGCAATGGCAACAACCTTTTCAAAAAACTCTAGTTCAACGGTTTGAGTGGTTGGGTTACCAGGAAAGTTTAAAACCAACATTTTTGGCTTAGGCCAAGTTTCTTTAATGGCACGCTCTAGCTCTTCAAAGAAGTCAACATCTGGCGTCATTTTTACATGACGGATATCAGCACCTGCGATAACAAACCCGTATGGGTGAATCGGGTAAGCCGGATTTGGAACTAAAACCGTATCCCCTTTGTCTACCACCGCCATAGCCAAGTGCGCCAAACCCTCTTTTGAACCAATGGTGACAACCGCTTCTGTGTCAGGATTAAGCTCGACGTCAAATTTATTTTGATACCAGTTACAAATAGCCTTGCGTAAACGAGGAATCCCTTGTGATACGGAATAGCGATGTGTGCCTTCACGCTGAACCACTTCAATGAGTTTATCAACGATGTGTTTAGGCGTATCTTGGTCAGGGTTACCCATACCAAAATCAATAATGTCTTCACCACGACGACGCGCTTCAGCTTTTAATTCGCCAACAATATTGAACACGTAAGGCGGGAGTCTGTTAATTCTTGGGAAATCTTCTATCACGGAATTAGCCTTCATTAAGCCACGCAAAAAGCGTATTAATAAGAATTTTTTATAATCGAATAATTTTACAGAAACTATTTGGTTCGTCAATTGATTAGTTACAATAAATCCGCTTTAATAAAGCATTTAGACCCTATTTACTGGATATTACAAATTCACATAATAAAGACGAGTTTTTATGAAATTTACCGAACACCGCGACTCAAATATTTACGCTGTAAAACACTACGAACCTGGTGAGGTGAAAATCAACGATCAGGTTTTGAATAATAGCTGTTTTTTAAACCAAAAAGAGCTGGTTAAAGACTGGAGTTGCGGTCATATAAGCTTGCTAGATAGCAACCTACTAGACGAACTTTTAACCCTAAAGCCAGAAGTCATTATTTTGGGAACCGGTGAACAACAAGTTTTTCCTGAACCGCGTCTATTTGCCTACTGTTCACAACATGGCGTAGGTTTGGAAGTGATGAATAATTTAGCGGCTTGTCGAACTTATAATGTATTAACCACCGAAGACCGTGAAGTCGTTTTAGGACTCATTATGGACTTTGAGCCTTAAAACTGTATGACGTTAATTTTAAGTGCTTCCAAACTGAACACATCTAAACTGAGCAGGCCTGCTCAGTTTTGAACCGTCAAACCACAAACTTAATCAAACATCTTTTGAATATCGACTTTTTTACCTTTGTAGCGTGCTTCAACATAAACTTTTGGGCGATCCGTTAACCCTGTTGCACCGGAATTGGCAATACGCTGCCCTACTTTTACCGATTGCCCTGCTTTAACAAAGACCTGACTGTTATGTGCATAAACACTGATATGACCGGTATTGTGTTTCAGCATCACCATTAGGCCAAACTGCATAATTCCGCTGCCTACATACACTACCTCACCGTCGGCCACAGCCAAAATGGCCATTCCAGGGAACGCATTAATTTCTAACCCGGTTTTACCCGCGGTGTCTTTAATAAATCTGTGATCCAAACTTTGTTCCATCGGCCACCGCCAATTGGCTAACTGATAGCTTTTTTTTAGTTCGGTTTGGCTCGGTAAACTGTGTATGGGGTTGTTGGAAGTTGGGGAGGATTGCCGGATAGTTTTCGCGTTTAAGGTTGGAATAATTAAATTCTGTCCTATTTGGATCGTGTAAGGCGGAGAAAGGTCATTGGCTCGAGCTAAAGCGGATAATTTAATATTACATCTGGCAGAAATCAAACTTAAGCTATCGCCCGAAACAACTTTATACCGACTTGAACAGGCCTGCAAAGATTTTGAATCGGTTCTTTTTTTGTCTCTTTGACTGGCAGAACCGCCTTGCAACGGCGCCAAATCGGTTGAGGGTTGCAAATACGCCCTTTTTACTGTGTGATTGCTACAAGCCGTCAACATAACAAGTATCAGGCTCACAACACCGGCTGATAACCATTTATGATGTGAACGTTTTATAAAAGCTTGCTCAAACCACCCCATATTGCTTGCTCTAAGTCACTTTATGAATAATATAAAAAATCACCAATCCAACACCAAGCCATCCAATCCAGTCTATCCATTGACGTATTTTAGGCTCATACCGTTCACCGCCCACTTTCATTAACCATGCCACCAAAAAGAAGCGAGCACCACGTCCAATAAACGAGGCGATAATAAATGGTAACAGCGCCATTCCGGTGGCTCCAGCGGTTACGGTAAATAATTTATATGGAACGGGGCTGAAACCTGCAATGAATACAATCCATACACCATATTCGGCAAAAAAACCTTCAATTTGACGGTACTTATCGACGTAACCAATGGATTCAATCAAAGGCCAAGCCAAATCCAACATCCAATAACCGATGGCGTACCCCAATAGGCCACCCAACAGTGAGAAAATCGTGGTAATCCAAGCAAATTGAAACGCTTTTTCCGGCTTGGCTAAAGCCATTGGCATTAACATAACGTCCGGTGGAATCGGAAAGAACGAAGATTCGGCAAAACTCATTCCGCCCAAATACCAAGGGGCTTTTGGATGCTTCGACCAAGTTAATACTTTATCGTACAGTGAAGAAAACAGACTCACACTTCAATTCCTTGTTTCATTGGGACAAACATCACCTCGCCAAGGCAGGTTTCTTTAATACCGGTAGAGGTTTTTTCAAATCCATAAAGTAACTGTTGCTGTTCACCAATCGGCATCACCAGACGGCCACCCTCTTTTAACTGGCTAACAAGCTCTTCTGGCAGCTTAGCGGGAGAGGCGGCAGAGATAATACCATCAAACGGTGCTTTATCCTTCCAACCCCAGTGACCATCATTTAAATTAAACGTAATATTGGTGAGCTGCAATGCATTTAATGCGGTTTGCGCGCGAGCCATTAATGGCGCAATACGCTCGACAGTGTAAATTTCGCTCATTAAAAGAGACAAAATAGAGGTTTGATAACCGGAACCTGTTCCAATTTCTAAGACTTTATTCATAGGATGATTATCGGTATCGGCTAACAACCACTGCGTCATGGTCGCCACAACAATCGGTTGAGAGATGGTTTGACCATAGCCAATAGGCAAAGCCGTATCCTCATAAGAACGACTGCCCATCGCTTCATCTAAAAAGCAGTGCCGCGGAACTTGACGAATTGCGGTTAACACACGCTCATCGTAAATACCGAGCTCAATCAAACGTTTAACCAATCTATCTCGAGTTCGTTGAGAGGTCATGCCGACCCCTTGATTTTGACGGAAAGCCTCATTGGGATAAGTGACTGCCGTATCAAAAATAGAGGTTCGAGTAGGGTAAGGACGCGTTTGCATTACCGTGCCTTCGCCCATTGCGCGAGCGTGTCCATCATTTCGTAGTGCGTTAAGTCAATTTTCAACGGCGTAATTGATGCATAACCGTGTTCAACGGCATGAAAATCCGTGCCAATTCCCGCATCCGAGGCTTCTCCGGCAGGACCAATCCAAAAAATGGGTTTGCCACGTGGGTCAATTTGTTTAACAACCGACTCTGAACAGTGACGCTTACCTAAACGGGTAATTTGAATTCCCTTAAGCGCTTCTAAAGGGATGTCTGGAACATTAATGTTAATAATCGTATCAGCACTAACCTGTGGCATATCTCTTAAAAAAGAGATTAAAACATAGGCGGCTGTATCAAAGTTTTGGTCACCACACAGAGAAATCGCAATAGATGGCTTACCTAAAAAACGCCCCTCTGTTGCCGCGGCTACGGTACCTGAATAGATAACATCATCGCCCATATTGGCACCATCATTTATGCCAGAAATGACAATGTCGGGTTGAAAATCGAGTGCGCCATTTACGCCCATATGAACACAATCGGTTGGGGTACCATTTAATGAGTAAACCTTAAGCCCTTCATCCATACCAATCGGCGTTTGATCTTGAATACGTAACGGATCAAGTAAGGTTAACGAGTTACTGGCGGCACTGCGGTTACGATCAGGTGCAAGCAAAATGATCTGCTCATGAAGATTCGCTTGTTGTAACGCTTGAAAAAGCACCTGAATGCCAGGGGCTAAATAGCCATCATCATTGGAGAGAAGAATCTTCATCGGGTACACTATCCGCATTAAAAAAATATTAAAGAAGATTATATAGTGTCTAAGTTGTCAGATGAAGAGAAATCCCTATTTGCTTCCGCAATGCAGGATGTTTC
>JGI997J19993_1000455_pt1 | contig 11424 bp, 8 predicted proteins | sample Etolagbewater25m_FD_19993 | JGI IMG/M metagenome (IMG submission 19993)
GCCATCGCTTTGAGTTTATCTTGATCTAAGTTGCTCATAGTATTTTTCCTTTTTAGAGGATTTTAATATATGAGCGTTTACACAGTTTAATTTACAGGGTCCTTTAATCGCATAAATTAAAAGATATTCCTCTTAAAGCAATCTTGATAAAAAACACCTCCAACATTACACCTCCTTTAATCTAAATTTAAATTTAATTTAAATTCGTTATGCACGTTAAAGTTAATTACACGAAGCCCTTGGCCAACTATAGTCCGATATTACTCCACCATCTCGACATTCAAATGCAACATTAACTTTTGGCGATGGCTTCTTGTTATCTGCCACTTTTTTAAGTCTTGATAAATAATCTAATAATTCATCAAGCTGTTTTTCTTTTTTAATAACCGCCACAATTTGCGATTGGTATTTTTCTATATTATGAATAACAGAGTCAGCATGAATTTTGTTAGGGTCTATTTTTTTTAAATTATTTATTAAAGTAATCAGAAGCTGTTCAGAATCAGAATTGCTTTGTGAATCAGAGCCACTTTCAAACCTACCATAAACCCCACTAATCTCTTGATAAAACTCATCCAAGTCAATTGGTTTATAATAATTATCAGCCTTGACTATTTCATAAATTTCATTCGTATTAACAAATGAGTAAACCTCACCCGCAGCCAAACTCGATGGTGACACCGCGTTTTTAAAAAAACCATCTGAAAAGTCACTCGTAGCAATGCCAGCATTGGTTTCGGCGCTCACAATTGAATCTGCTGCGAAAACGGGGACAGAAAAAATAAAGTAAATTTTAAACAGAATTAGTATCCAAGTCTTTCCATTCACAACGCTCACCTACTTATCTTATTAATTTACTGAAAACAAAATTGAAATTTCAAATCTGGTTCTAGCACTTTGAACCTAACAAAGCATTTACAGTGCCAATTTCTATAAAAACTTTCCTGTCGCTTTAATTATAAAGGCGTACAACCTATCTAATGCCGCCTAAAAGCAATTAACTATTGTAATAACACGTATATGGCAGTCATAAAAGGCAGTTTTTGCCGCTCTAAAAAAGTTATAAGTAAACATAGAAAACACATTAAAAAAAATGGAGACTATCAACATTCACTTTCTTTTTTTAATACCATCAAATCGGTAGGTTACTTAAATTTTCTTAAGTTAAAAGTTCGTTACATATTTCATCTTAATCACTATCTTGCCTTAACTTAACAAAAAGAATAAAGCCGTATACCCTTTCTTTGCATCGCAATAAAAAAACCCCGCTAGTAAATCCTGAGCGGGGTTTTTATTGAGCATTATAAAGCGGCTAAATTAAGCGACTTTTAACTTCTCTTGTGGTGTAGCTTCAAGTGCCGCAATGCGATCTTCTAAGTCTGGGTGAGACTTAAACAAGTCACCGAAAGACGACTTCTTGGCAGAGATACCAAACGCCGCCATTTGATCAGGCAACTCACCGGGTTGCATGGTCTGTAAACGACGCAACGCGGCAATCATATTCTCTTTACCGGCTAGGTAAGCACCCCCGTTGTCGGCGTGGAACTCACGGTAACGAGAGAACTTCATCGCAATGATACTCGCCAAAATACCGAATAGAATCTGTGCCACGATATCGACAATAATGAACGTCCAGCTGTGCCCTTCTTGTTCGTTTTTAAGCACAACACGGTCAACCACGTAAGCGACAATCTTGGCGAAGAAGATAACAAACGTGTTTAACACACCTTGTAATAAAGCCATCGTCACCATGTCACCATTCGCAACGTGCGCTACTTCATGACCTAACACCGCTTCTACTTCGTTTTGACGCATGCTACGCATTAGCCCAGTAGACACCGCAACTAATGAGTTGTTTTTAGTCATACCGGTTGCAAAGGCGTTTGGCTCTGGAGAGTCATAAATAGCCACTTCTGGTGATTTAATGCCCGCTTTTGCCGCTTGTGCCGCAACGGTATCCACCAACCATTTTTCGTCAGCATTACGTGGTGTTTCAATGACTTTTGCACCGGTAGACATTTTTGCCATCCACTTTGACATCGCCAAAGAGACAAAAGAACCTGCAAAACCAAAAATCAACGCGAACATGAACAAGTTATTTAGGTTAAGGCTGGTGCCTTCCATGTAGTTGCCTACACCTAAAATATTCATCGCTAACATTGCAACGGCAATGACGGCGATGTTTGTTAATAAAAATAAACCAATACGTTTCATTTTTTTCTCCTAAAGAACGTGATTGAATCTGAACATAAATTACTATAAGGTTTTTTTATGACCTTTCAAGTTTTAATTGATGTTTAAATGAATTATTGTGTGTAAAACCGTAAAGACACAGCTTAAAGCCCTTTAAAAACAGGGTATTCTTACTCATGGAAACACATAGGGTGATTCTGAAAATAAACGTTAAAAACCCTTTTAGCCTTTATTCAACCTGTGGATCAGGGTGTTCTAAGGCAATTTGTTGTAATTCAGGTTTGAGCTCCAGAAATAAATCAACCAACTCTGGCTGAAAATGCGAACCTCTGCCTTGTTCAATAATTTCGAAAGCTTCCTCGGCACTAAAGGCACGTTTATAGGGGCGCGCACTCGTTAAAGCATCATACACATCCGCTAAAGCCATTAAGCGCGCCGCTAAAGGAATCGCTTCACCTACTAAGCCATTTGGATAACCAGAACCATCCCATTTTTCGTGATGACTGAGGGCGATTTGCTGAGCAATCTCTAAGACTTGTCCACTCTCTCCCATAGAACGCGAAGCTTGCTTTAAGATGTTATAACCTTTTTCAGAATGCGTTTTCATAACGGCAAACTCTTCATCCGTTAGTTTTCCGGGTTTAAGCAGAATAGGATCCGGTATGGCAATCTTACCAATATCATGCAACGGAGCAGATTTAGTCATCACTTCAATATTTTTATCTGATAGATAAGGGCGGAACATAGCAGTATTGGCAGCGGCCTTCGCTAAAGCTTCCACATAATATTGGGTACGACGAATATGGTTACCGGTATTTTCATCACGAAACTCCGCTAAAGAGACCATAACAAAGATACTGCTATCTTGCAGACGTAAGACTTCGCCAATGCGCTGTTTGACTTGCTCTTCTAAATTTTCATTATGGGCTTGCAACGACTTCTGCGCTTCACGGAGTTTGATTTGAGTTTCAATCCGAGCATATAGCACACCTGGATTAATTGGTTTAGAAATAAAATCATTCCCCCCTATTCTCAACCCCTTCTCTTCATCTTCGGGCTGGTTTTTGGCGGTAATGAATAAAATAGGGATATCTTTGGTCTTGAAATTATTACGGATGTGTTGGCAGGTTTCATAACCATCCATTTCCGGCATCATAATATCAAGTAATACTAAATCAGCTGGGTAGTTTTCAAGAATCTCTAAAGCCTGCACGCCATTGGTTGCGATTTTTACCTCATATACATCTGAAAGCAAATCAATCAATAACTTTAAATTTGTTGGCGTGTCATCCACGCATAGAATCTTTGATTTAGTAGCCATAACTATATTATCTATTTCACCCTAGAAATCACCAAGTAAAAAAACATACACAGTCATCATAATAACTCAGCCTAGAATACATTTCCTATTAAAAGTATCACACAACTTTAAATTTCTAAACACACTCTATAGCAACACACTGGGCCTTTAATTTAATTCTTTTTCAGCCGCTTATAAACTGACTTATTCTAGATTTTTTAGATAAGCAACGTTGTTTACGGACAAACTGCATGAAGTAGCTGTAAAGCATTTTTAAAATCGAACTGTTCAATATATTGATCTAATTTCTGATAATGGAGAATACCTAAAGCCTCTTTAAATGCTTCTTGGTGCTCTTGCCAAAGCACCATAGTATTTCCATCAAAATCGGTTAAAAGTCGTTTCAAATCTTCAATAGGTGCCTCTTCAACTAACGCTTTCTTGGTGACTGAAGAAGTATGATTTTGTAAATAAACTTTTAACGAATCAAAGGTGGAATCAATTGCCTCTGCTAAACGATGCAATTCATCTATAAACCGTTCACGTTGCCAATTTATGTAACCCGCTTTTTGGGCCTGCACAATCAACGTTTCTAGTTGATCAGCAGATACCGCCAACTGTTCGGCACCCAAGTTGGCAGAAACACCTTTAAAGGAATGAATTAAAATATGTAACTCCTCAAATTTTTCTTTCCCCGACTCTGCCATTAATGTGTGGCAATCAACTGCAAAATCCTTATAAGTGTTGAGATAATCTTGAAGCAATTTAACTTGTAATACGCTATTGTTTCCGGCAATTCTCAAACCCTTGGCAAGATTAATCCCTAAAACTTCTTCTTTCGGACCTTCTAAAATTTCGCTGTCTTGTTTATCAACTTGAATCGCTGGCTCCCAATACTTGGCAAGCAAGTCATAAAGCTCTTCTGGATCGACAGGTTTAATTAAATGACCATTCATACCGATGGATTGAGTTCGTTCCCTCTCCTCATTTAAAGCATGTGCCGTCATAGCCACAATAGGTAATGCCTGTTGACCTTGCGCTCTAATTTCCATTGTAGCTTGATAGCCGTCTTTAACAGGCATTTGCAAATCCATTAGCAGTAAATGAAAATAATCGTTAGATTGAGCATTCAATTTCTCTACCGCTTCTTGGCCATTTTGAGCCAACGTAACCTGAACCCCTCTAGACTCCATTAACTCAATCGCAATTTGTTGATTGATAAGATTGTCTTCTGCTAATAAAACACGCATACCATCGAATCGACGTTCGGTAGTTTGAAAGTATTCATTATTTTCAGAATCCTCCCTTTGACCATTCATACATTTTAATACACTGTATAACTGACTCGGTAAAATAGGTTTCGCAAGATTATTTAAGCCTCCAAAACGCTGACTGATACTCTTCATAAGCTCTTCAGAAAAGGCTGAAATGAGCAGGGTTTTACCAAGGTAATCTGGCTGGTGTTGTAAAAGATACTCTAGTAATACTTCCCCATTTTCATCTGGAAGCAAACAGTCGAGAACAATAAAATCAAAATCTTCTTGCTCTAAGTATTTTATCGCTTCACGAATAGTTAATGCATTGCTGACATTCACCTTAAATAAATGTATTTGTTGGTTCATGATTTCGTGAACAGCAGGTGAATCATCAACTAATAATAGACGTTTATTGACCAAAGCCTCGAATGTTTGCTGATGGTGTTCTGGTGCGAATTCACACGGACAGCTCAGTGTAAATTGGCTCCCTTTTCCAGGTTGAGAACTTGCCGTTAAATCACCATTCATCAAATGTGCTAGATGTTTTGAAATCGACAAACCTAAGCCTGTACCACCATATTTTCGAGTAGTAGAACCATCCGCTTGGGTAAACTCTTTGAAAAGCCCTTCCAGCTGTTCAGCAGTCATACCAATGCCGGTATCTTCTATGCCAACGATAAGCTCAACACTATTTGCTATTGGTTTAGAATTCACATTTACTACAACTAAGCCTGTATCAGTGAATTTGATTGCATTAGATAATAAGTTATTTAGAATTTGTTCTAATCGATAGGGATCACCCAGTAACCAACCTTGATTATCAATCAATTCATCAGTTTGAAAATTTACCAACAATTCCAAGCCTTTGTTAGTCGCTGCTTCTGCCAACAATTGCACACTGTTAAGAATAACCTCTTCAATTTTCATTGGAATTCGCTCGATATTGAGTTTACCGGCTTCAATTTTTGAAAAATCCAAAACATCATTGATTATGTGTAATAAAGATTGCCCAGAACGGTGAATCTTTTCAACATAATCTTTTTGTTTAGGCGTTAATTGCGTTCGTAATGCTAAATAGGCCATTCCGATAATGGCATTCATCGGCGTGCGTATTTCATGACTCATATTGGCTAAAAACAAGGACTTAGTTGAAGCAGCCTGCTCGGCTATTCGTCTAGACTGCACCGCTTCTTGCATGGCATCTTCCAATTGTTGCATCAGTATTTTTTGCATTTCTGTTTGGTGCATACTGGCTATTAAAACACTGCAAGTAGCATGAAAAGGTTCTAAAAATTCTGCCAATGAATCATTATAAGGTTGTTTACTATTAGCTATTCCATAAAGCCCAACCAATTTCTCCCCTTGAAAGATAGGTACCCCCATGTAGCTTTTAAGCTCAAAATGACCCTCAGGTACAAACCCTCCTCGAGGATCATTTGCAACATCATTGCTAATAACTCGTTTAGCCTTGTAAAGAACCTCACCAATCAAAGTATCTGGTGTGCAAAAGTTACTGTCACCACTAACCATATTTTCATAGATTCTCGCGGAATTTTCATCCCATGAAAAATTCGACATTGCATTCAACTTCATACAACGTTTATTTTCAGAACCGTATACCACTTCGCCTATAAATCCATACTCACTACCTGTAATCTTAATGATGGCTGTTAACAAATTTTCCCAAGTTGTTTTTTGGGTTTCTGGTGACGCGACAAAGCTTTCAGTTGCATTCTTTAGTGCATCTAGCAATTGATTACGCAACGCGGTCTCAGCCTGCGCTTTATTCCGCTCACTTAGGTCCGTAAGTAGCCCAATGTATTCTTTGTTGCGGCCATTCTTAATCACACTGACATTTAACGCTACAGGAAAAATTTCACCATTTTTTCGAAGCCCTTCAACTTCTCGTCCTTTACCGATAATATGGGCTTCACCAGTCCGTTTAAAATCACTTAATGATTGATCATGATGCTGCGCATAATGTTTTGGCATAAGCATCTTTATATTTTGGCCCCTCATCTCATCGACGGTATAGCCAAATATCTTTTCAGCAGCGGAATTAATTCGTAAGATAATTCCTTTATCAGAAATTTGAATAATCCCTGCCGCCGCCTCTTGCAAAATAATTTCGTTTTGTTGGAATGGCAAAATTGCACGTTTTCTAAACATCACAATTGAATAAAATGAACCAATTAAAATAATCATCATTAAGGTTGCAGTGAATAAACTATTAATAAAGTTTTGCTTCTTGGAATCGGTAACTGCTTGCTCCATTAATCGATGGGTGGTTTTAAGTAAATTAAGATTACTTTCTAACAACTGGTTTCTAATCGGTAAAAATTGCTTAGGCAAAGTAAAATCAAGGCTGGGTGATTTACTAATTGGTGCAATCAAACTGGATACTGTGTCTTGATAAAGTTGACGAACTACATTTAAACGTTCAGATAATTCGGGATAAGCTTGAAGGATATTAGAATCTAAATCTAAATAGTAGCCATTATGTTGCATAATGAAATTTAGGTTAGTAATATCTAGATAAAGAGCTTCACTAGGTTGAATTGAATAATGTTCAATCAGAGAAAATAGGCGTTCAAATGGCAAGCTCCACTGTAAAAACCGACTGTAAAATTCCGACAAACTATTGATTTCAGGACTATCAAAAAAACGTAAGTTTTTAGAACTATTGTTCATCAGGACATTCTGAATTTCATTCGGAGGCAGCTCCCAATCTATCAGACTTTGTTGACAGGTTTTATTTAGATAACACTCTATGATATTCTGGCGTTGATCGAGGTAGCTCTGCCAAGCCTCCTCAAACCAAAAATACGGTGTTTGATTGTTAGAAAAGAAAGCAGCATAAATCAGCTTATCCGTATTAACTTTAGCTTCTGTCCAATTCTGATAAAGCGCTTCGGAAGCTTCGTAACTTAATTGATAAGCAAGTTGCTCCTCTTGCTGAATGAGCTTTAAGGCATCCAATAAAATATGAACTTCTTGAATATTTTTAAGATACTTTTTATCTTGGTCTAGTTTTTTAAAACCATCAAGAATCGCAAGCGAAAAGATAAGTAAAATCCCAATCATAATAGCCAAAACGCTAAAATTTAATTGCGCTAAATTCTTATTAGACGTATTCATAAAAACGACGACTTAATTCAATTGATATGATATTTGCAATGCAAATATATCCCATGACTTTCCAAAATCGGTGACACTTCCTAGGCCTGGATAAGCAGGTAGATCAGCATTCCCCTCATGCTGAGCATAATGGGCTTGAAGCATCCAGTTTGGAGTTAAATTCCAACGAATAGCAAAGTTGTAAGAATTACTAGAATAGTTACTGTTAAGTTTATAACGTGGATCTAAATAGGGTGTGTACTCTTCATAACGTACTAACGTTGATAGCTTTGGAGATATTGCCCATTCTGCTTGTAAATAATAACCTTCCGCATCGAGGTATTCAGGAACTGTTACTATGTTATCCGGAGTAAAGCTAGATTTAACATGATTTTTTGCTCGCATCCCCTCCGCGGTCAAAATAACGTTATTGAAACGATATTGAACCGATAAAAGGTGATGAATTGTTTGTACCTCAAACTTGTTAACGGTCAAACCATCAACTTCGACAGGGGCTGGCGTAATGTTACTTTCAATATGAAGAAGACTGTATGCAAAACTTAAACCTTGAATGTGTGCTGGTTCAAATTGAAATTTGAGCCCCACTTTATCCAATTTATTAAAATCTGCACCATCATAATCTTGAGACAAGTACTTATACTCAAGCGTACTATCTTCCAATTGACGTTGTCCATAGTAGAGATCGAAAGACAGAGTACCTTGCTCCAACTCAAGCGTGTCGTAAAAGTTAATACCGTCGGTGGATAACATAAGACTGCGAATATTATTAAAGTAAATAGAAGGTAAAAAGACACCTGGCCTTGCGGAAGGTAAATCCCGGGAATCATTATAAAAACCATAAGGGGTTTTGACGCGCCCAAGCCTCACCCCACCATCTTGCGAGAGGGTCTGTAAAAAATTGTAATCGAGTAGTGCCAAATCTAAAGTCAAACCATTCGCGGTCATTTCCCCCTCTTGCCTAGCTAAAGCTTGAACATTAAAACGAACCTTTGGCGTTACATTCCAGTTAAGGTTGAGCCCTGCTTCTCTAAAATCAAAACTCCCATCACCCAAGGTATCATCAGTAGCATAAGGATTGTTATTTGTGTAGACATAATCTTGCGCAACAAAGGCTTTTAGCTCAAGCTCTGGCGTAATTGCATAAGCCCATATGCTCGGACTATTACTGATTAAAAACAAAGCAAATAAGATTTTTTTGGTACGAGAGGATGTTATGAACGTTAACATTATTATTGACCCACTTTAATAGATAACACTTTTTGTACACGCATACCAACAGGCAGATACCCAATGGCTCCTGGAGTGGTTTGTACTTTTTCTAAAAGCTCTTCTATATTACCAACAACAATAGGAGAAGAACCTCTTCCACTAAACGCTAATCGATTCCAAACTCGATCGAGTTGGTAGGTATTACTATTGAGCAATTCTTTTACAAAGGCTTGGTGAACTTCATTACGACTAGGGAGTGCAAAGACTTTAACAGGGGTTCCATTTGGCCAAACTTTGAGCTTCATCGTGTAAATACGTTTAAGCATGTCCGCTGAAAGGGTCTGGGTATCTGATAGAGGGTTGCTGATTACCTGAACTTCATTGGCGGCATAAACTTGTCCGCTACAAATGAAGCAAAGTAAGCCTAAAATGAAAGGACGTTTCATTTCACAAACCTCAAAAACTAAAAACTTAATACTACCACGCTAAGTGATAAAACCAATCATAAAACTAAAAAACTACTCTTACGAAAAAGAACACAAACAAGATACCCCCTCTCTTTCCAAAATATATAGAACATTAAATCTAACTAAATCAATCTTAGTCGTTAGAACGTTCCCGTAAAGATAGCAGGGGCTCAAAATATAGACAATAATAATGGGAAAAGCATAATCAGAAAAAAAGAGCAGCAAGCATGATGACAGAGCTGCTCTTGTAATAGATAAGCGTGAATTTTGAACAGCGTGTGACTAGGCCTGTTCGATTTTAAAAATTAACTGAGTTTTGTTTTTAACATCTGGTTCACTTGACCTGGATTGGCTTGACCACCTGAAGCTTTCATAATTTGCCCCACAAAATAGCCCATCATTTTCTCTTGACCATCCTTGTAAGCTTGAACTTGATCTGGGTTATTGGCTAAAACTTCGTCCACTAGCGCTTCAATCGCTCCGCTGTCGGTAATCTGTTTTAAGCCTTTGCTTTCGATAATCTCGTCTGCTGACCCTTCGCCGTTCCACATCGCTTCAAACACTTGCTTAGCGATTTTACCAGAGATGGTGTTGTCCATAATGCGCTGCAACATACCGGCTAATTGTTCAGCCGTGATGGGCGAATCCGAAACACTTAACCCGTCTTTGTTGAGTGCCGCTGCAAATCCAGAAGTCATCCAGTTGGCGCACAACTTAGGATCTTTCGCATCGGTTTTAGCCACTAAATCCTCAAAGAACTCGGCCATATCGCGTGACGACGTTAATACACCGGAATCGTAATCGCTTAGACCAAACTGCGATACATAACGAGTACGTTTGGCATCTGGCAGTTCTGGCATGGTCGCCTTAACCGCTTCAATGTCTTCTTCGGTGATAATCACTGGCAACAAATCTGGGCACGGGAAGTAACGGTAGTCGTTGGCTTCTTCTTTAGAACGCATTGAACGCGTGGTGTTGTTTTCTGAGTCATATAAACGGGTCTCTTGAACAATAGTGCCACCGCTTTCAATGATTTCGATTTGACGCTCAATTTCAAACTCAATCGCTTTTTCAATGAACTTAAACGAGTTGATGTTTTTTAACTCGGTACGCGTCCCAAGCGGATCGCCCGGTTTACGAATCGAGACGTTAGAGTCCACACGAAACGAACCTTCCTGCATGTTGCCGTCACAAATGCCTAAGTACTGAACCAGTTCGTGCATTTTTTTGGCATAGGCCACCGCTTCTTGTGCCGAAGACATGTCGGGATCCGAAACGATTTCGAGTAGAGGGGTTCCTGCGCGGTTCAGATCGATACCGCTCATTCCCGGCACAATCCCGTGATTGGATTTACCGGCATCTTCTTCTAAATGCGCACGGGTGACGCCAATGACTTTTTTCTGGCCATCGATTTCAATCTCTAATTTACCCTGCCCAACAATCGGATGCTCCAACTGTGTGGTTTGGTAGCCTTTGGGTAAATCCGGGTAAAAATAGTTTTTACGATCAAACACCGATTTACGGCCAATAACGGCATCTAACGCTAAACCTAAGGCAATCGACTTATTAATCACACCTGCATTTAATACAGGTAACGTGCCCGGCATACCCAAATCGATATTGCTGGCCTGCGTATTGGGTTCAGCACCGTATGCGATGGATGAACCTGAAAATATTTTGGTTTTGGTGGTTAACTGAGCATGAATCTCTAACCCTATTACAACTTCCCAACTCATTTGATTGTTCGCTCCTGCTTACTGGTATTGCGCTGGCGTTTTGGTATGCCAGTCGGTGACTTGTTGATATTGGTGTGCAATATTCAACAACTTCGCTTCACTAAAATACGGCCCTACAATGTGTA
>JGI997J19993_1000457_pt1 | contig 11391 bp, 12 predicted proteins | sample Etolagbewater25m_FD_19993 | JGI IMG/M metagenome (IMG submission 19993)
TTTACAAAGATGATATTTATAAATTTCATACATTTTTAAATCTTTCAAGTTTGTGGCAAATTGTAGGCAATAAAGATTTCGCACATCTTTTAGCACCACCATTTAAACCAAAAACACTTCCACCTCTTTACAATAATGAAAATATATTTACAACTTTAGAAAAGCAAGATGTTTTACTATACCACCCTTATGAGAGTTTTGACCCTGTTGTTAAACTCATACAAAGTGCCTCAAAAGATCCGGATGTCGTATCTATTAAAATGACGCTTTACCGTTCTGGAACAAATTCTCCAATAGTTCAAGCACTAATGAATGCAAGTGAATCTGGAAAACAAGTAACAGTTATGGTTGAGTTAAAAGCTCGCTTTGATGAGGAAAATAATCTTATCTGGGCAAAAGCACTTGAAAAAGCTGGAACACATGTTATTTATGGAATTAAAGGTTTTAAAGTTCATGCGAAAGCTGCACTTATTACACGAAGGAAAAATGGCAAGTTAAAGCAATATGCACACTTAGGTACAGGAAATTACAATCCTGCTACATCTAAAATTTATACAGATATGAGTTATATGACAAGTAAAGATGAAATCACAAACGATTTAACTCGATTTTTTCACTTCTTAACAGGATTTAGCAACAAGGGGAAACTCAACGAACTTTACATGGCACCTTCTCAGATAAAGCCAAAACTACTTTCATTGATTCATAATGAGACAAGACAAGGGAAAAATGGATATATCATTGCCAAAGTAAATTCTATAGTTGATGAAGATATAATCCGCGCGCTCTATAAAGCAAGTCAAGCGGGTGTTAAAATAGAACTCATTGTACGTGGTATCTGTTGTTTGAAACCAGGCATTAAAGGTGTTAGTGAAAATATTAAAGTTATATCTATTTTAGGAAAATATCTTGAACACCCTAGAACATTTTACTTTAAGAATGACAATCCGGGTGTGTATATCTCAAGTGCGGACTGGATGCCACGAAATCTTATGCGTAGAATAGAACTCTTAACCGCAATCAAAGATCAAGCATCACAAGAAAAAATCATTCAGGTATTAAAATTACAATGTTCGGATAACAGCTTAGCGCATGAACTTCAAAGTGACGGTTCATACACAAAAATAAAACGTGAAAAAGAGAAAGCTATCAACAACCATAAACTTTTAGAAGATTATGTAAACCGTGTTTCAAGAGCAACAAAAAAAGAGACAGCAAGTACACTGCAACAACTTGCTGCTAGATTATTTATAGAGAGTTAAAATATGATACATAAATTNAAAGACACCTTGCCTACTTTAGGAAAAAACACATGGATTGCACCATCGGCTGACGTAGTTGGTGATGTTAGNTGTGGAGAGGATTGTTCTATCTGGTTTGGATGTGTAGTAAGAGGTGATGTTCANTATATTAAAATCGGCAACAGGGTAAATATTCAAGATCTTAGTATGATTCATGTAACACACTACAAGAAGCCTGATAAAAGTGATGGAAACCCTACTATTATTCATGATGATGTAACTATTGGTCATCGAGTAATGCTTCACGGCTGTACTATAGAATCAGCTTGTCTTATCGGTATGAGTGCAACCATCCTTGATGGTGCAGTAATAGGAAAAGAGTCAATAGTCGGAGCCGGAGCACTTGTTACAAAAAACAAAGTCTTTCCACCCCGCTCACTGATAATGGGAAGCCCTGCAAAAGTTGTGAGAGAATTAAATGATGAAGAAGTAACTGAGCTTTACGCTTCAGCTAAAAGATATGTGGAATTTAAAAGGGACTACGAAGCTTAATTCCCCGTTTGTTTCCATTTTCCATACCCTACTTGGGAATTCATATATTGCTCAATCTCAATACTTTATGCATTCCCAGCTACAAGTTGGAAACAAGAAAAAAATTTATTCTTAGAAATGACAACTTAAGTTCTATAATCCGCGTTTATCTTAACGTATTCATACCCAAGGTCGCAGCCATATGCTTTAAAGCTTCCTTCTGCCACGCCTAAATCACATGAGATAGTAAATTTTTTATGTCCCATCACGATAGCAGCTTTTTTCTCCATTTCAGCGTCAAAATATAATTCACCTCTATCATAAACGCAGAGATTATCAAAAGATATTTTGAGAGTATCTTCACTACAATCAACACCGCTAGCTCCAACTGTTGAAGCAATTCTTCCCCAGTTTGGATCTTCACCAAAAAGAGCAGTTTTCACAAGCAAGGAGTTAGAAAGTGCCTTAGCCACTATTTCTGCCTCTGCATTATCTTTAGCACCAGTGACTTTATAAGTTACTAACTTAGTAGCACCCTCTCCGTCTCTCACCATTTCAAGAGCTAAAAAATGCATAATAGTATGCAAAGCTTCTCTAAATGCAGCTTCATTGTAAGCGCCACTTCTTGCATTTGATAAAAGCATAACTGTATCATTAGTAGATGTATCTCCATCTACACTTGCTGCGTTAAATGTAGTAACAGTCATTTCATCTAAAATTGCTTGCATCTCTTTTTTACTAACGTCAGCATCAGTAGTTATAAAACACAGCATTGTTGCCATAGCCGGATTTATCATACCAGCACCCTTAGCAATTGCACCGATAGAAAAACTTTTTCCATCATCAAGAGTAACTTTTAAGGCTATCTCTTTTGCAAAGGTATCAGTAGTCATAATAGCTTTAGCAGCGTTTGCAGACTCTTTTTTAGAAAAATCAAATAGTGTTGCACCCTCTATAATCTTTTGCTTTGGTAGTCTAGCACCTATTACACCCGTTGAACTCATTACTGGATTTTTTACAAAATTAGGGAGTGTTGATAAAACTTCATCTATATCAGTAACACCAGCACTGCCAGTCATCGCGTTTGCGTTTTTAGAATTTATGAGAATAAAGTTTGTTTTAAATTCACCCTTAGCTTTAAAGTGTTTGATCGGAGCAGCAGCCATCTTATTTGTCGTAAAAACAGAAGCTATCTCACACGCATCTTCACTATACACAAACGCCATATCCTTTGCATTTTTAGCTTTAAGTCCGGCACTTACACCATCAGCGAAGAAACCTTCGCTTGCACATATCCCACCTATTACTTGTTCAATCTTATACAAATTTTAATTCCTTAGGTTTTTCTCTTCTTCTCAATAAATCTCTCGTCATATTTATTCCATCATGTGTACCAATGACTAGAAGCTTACACTCACTAGTAACAAGAACATCACCCTTAGGCATAGTCATAAATTTACCATCTTTTTTCGTAATCCCAACAATTGAACTGTTTGTTATTTCTCGAATATGCGTCTCTTTTAATTTTTTAAGAATTGCCCAACTATACTTTGGAACAAGAATCTCTTCCATATCTAAAGGATTGTCGCTTTTATATAAAAACTCTTCTAAAAGATTTTCCATATCAGGACGGGCTGCCATTGCGCTTACTCTTTGCGCTGTTAATTTTGTGGGAGAAACCACGGTATCAGAGCCTAGTTTTTTAAGTTTTTCAACATCACTCATATTTTCAGCAGATGAAATTACATAATATGGACGGGGTAAATAATGTTCTTTTTCAAAAAGTCTCACAGAAGCAATAAGAGCAATATTGTCTGCAATAGAACTAGATAAAGTGATAAGACCTTTTGCAGATGAAAGATGTGCTTTTAGCATCGCTAGTTCTGCATGTGGTTCTGCTTGTAAAAAGCTTGGATATTTATGCTCCACAGCCCACTCATGAATCTCTTTTCTAGGGTCTATTACAACAAATGGAACATGAATAGCTCTCAATTGTTTTGTAACTTCAATCGTATATTCATTATGATAACAAACAACAAAATGTTTTTTAAGTCTAGCAATCTTATATAACATTCTTCGCTCCTTTAATATGGCAACTATAGTTCCCCTATTCAATTCCGCTACTAATATACCAATAGCACTGGAAAAAACCGCAAACCCTGCAATAATCAGAGTAATTGTAAAGATTCGTCCTGCATCTGACACAGGTGCAATTTCACCAAATCCAACTGTAGTAAAAGTAATACCTGTTTGATAAATAGCATCCATTAGTGTAAAGTCATCTATAATGACATAACCAACAGAACCAATTAACATGGTAATAACTGTTAAAATAAGAGGTAAACGGAATGCTTTGAGGTGTGGATAAACTTCAGGAAGAAGTTTAGTATCGGGACTGGGAGTACTCTCCCAGTTTAGGAAATTACGAATCCTTTGTGAAAGATTCACAATAATTCCTTAATTCTTTACGAATTTTTCTTAAGTGTGCGTAATTCTTTTGCAGAAATCTTAATTTTTTTTGTAGTACCATCTTCTAATGTGATACGCACTGTTCTTAGGTTTAATAAAAAACGACGCTTTGTTCTGTTTTTAGCATGTGAAACATTGTTTCCGCTCATAGGGCCTTTGCCACTAATAGCACATCTTCTTGCCATTTTAGCTTCCTTGTTTAGGTTTTAAAGTTGCGAATTGTATCCAACAAAAGCAAAACTTCAACTTAAGCCGTATACATTTACTAATCTTTAATAGATTTATATTTCTCTTATGGTATTGTAGCTAAAATATATGATATTCAATCAAAAAAATCAATATAAGAACCTAATTTTGATAACAAAACAGACAATAGACAGTTATATAGAAAAAATACCGCCATCACCTAAAGTTTTACAACAGACACTTACGCTCCTTAACGCCGGCGAATTAGTAAAAGCTGCCAATGTTGCAAAAGAAGATTTAGCATTGAATGCTTATTTAAAAGACATGGTAAACAAACCAATATATGGTTTTCGAAACGAAGTAAGTGATATCTCACAGATATTTGGAATTTTAGGCGTTGCAAAATCACAACAAGCAGTTTATAACTATATGATTACTCTTTTATCTCCTTCAAAATGGAAACTGTTTCAACTCAATAAAAGCTCATTTTCAAATCTTCAAGCTGATTTATCTGCAAACTGGCAGAAAATATTAAAATATTTAGATATTCAAGATAAAGACATAGAGAGTTCTGTAGCCCTACTTCCAGCAAGTATTATTGTTTCAGAAGCTTTATTTAATGAAAAGATAGAGGATGTTAACCTGCTTAGGAGTGTAAATCCTATTGATTTAAATACAATACTCAAGAGACTATGCAAGATGGATTTATTCGATATATGTGAACAAATTGCTACAAAATGGGAAATGGATGCAAGCATATCCAAAATTATTCAAGCTGCATCTGGTGTAAAACCATCAGATAATGAAGAGATAAATAGACTTGGAAAATGGATGCATCTTTTACTCTTTTTTACTCTTTCACAGCCAAACTACATCAACGCAGGCTTAAATGACTTTATCGACTTTCAAGTTGATTATGTAGATGATATTTATTCTAATTTTTCAGAGTTGATGGAGATTTCATGAGAGCGGTTATAAAAAATGGTATTGGTGTGTTTTCACCTCAAGGTTTTCTCGATGGAAATAATTCTACTGCTTTTTTAAGCATAGATGACATTGAAGCAACTTCAAGACTTAATACAGACATGATTCTTGTCTCATTAAAAAAGGTCATATTTTTTAACCGAAATGGACTTGATACTTTTGTTAAAATGTTTTTAAAAGTACGTACAAAAACTCAAGCAACGGTCGGTTTTTGTGATTATGATGAGAAAAAATTTGAAGCGATTATGAAGTTTTACAAAAATAACCTTAACTTCTCTCTTTTTAAATCCCAAGAAATAGCTGGACTTTTTGCAAACAGTTTTAACAATCAAAATAAAAATGTACTCCTTTATAGCAATGACAAATCTCAAAGAACAGCAATGGCAATAGAGCTTCATGATAATGGTCATAATCCTATCATAGCTCAAACGCAAGATGAATTTGATGATAAATCCCAATCAGACAACGCCTATGATGTTATAATCAACTACACTCATTTGGGGCAGATGGGACAAAACATTACAGCACGGGTGACCGGAAACGCAATCATATACACAATCTCTTCATTTTTAGATGCAGAAATTGGCAATACATTCAATATCGCATATCACAATAACTCATTAAATGTTGGCTTTAGACTTTTTATATTTGATGCGTATAAAGTCATAAGCATGAATGTCCACGCCCTCAATTTTTTCTCAAAACTTGCTTCATCAGCTGCTGAATATAATGCAACAATTTGTTTTGTTGGATTAACTTTTGAAAAAACGCCTATAGCTTTCAAAGAAACATTAGAAGACTCAGGAATCATGTTTTTTGAACAGATGGATGATATACTACAAAACAAAGATTTGCTTAATGAGCTCGGTGCAAGTAGTGCAACAGCAATCCACAATTCTAGACCGCTTAACAAAGTGATGGTTACAGAATTACCAAATTTTATAAACGCAGCAGTTGCGACAATAGAAATGATGACAAATTCAAAAGCTGTAAAAGAAGCTGCTCAGATTAATGAAATTAAAATTGATCATAAAGAAAATAAAATTGCAAGCTCAATTGGTTTTTACGGAGATATGGATGGGATGGTGATTTTAATCTTTCCTATTGGTATTGCTAAAAAAGCATGTGAGTTACTTATAGGAGAAAATACAGATGATATGGAACTTATACTTGATACGTTAGCAGAGCTAGTAAATATCGTAGGCGGTAAACTTAAAACATTGTTACTCGACCAAAAAATCAATGTAGATATAACCCTTCCTAGAACATATCCTAATGTAGATAGTCTTCTTGAAATAACTGAATTTAAAAAAGGTGTACAGGTAGATTTGGCATTTGATGATGATAAATTTTTGTTTTTCTTAACAAGATAAAAGCTATTTCATTATACAATTGCAAAAATACAATCAAGGTGATATTATGATTAAAGTGGCTCCTAGTGTTCTTTCGGCTGACTTCGGTAACCTTCAAAGAGATGTGGAAGAGATTTGTAACAGTGGTTGCGATTTAGTTCATGTAGACGTAATGGATGGGCACTTTGTTCCAAATCTAACAATAGGTCCCGTCGTCGTTTCAGCAATCGCTAAAGCAGCCACAAAACCTCTAGACATTCACTTGATGGTACAAAACAATACTTTCTTTGTTGAACTGTTTGCTCCCCTTAAACCAGAATATATATCTTTTCATATAGAAGAAGAAAAGCACCCTCATAGACTTATACAAAAAATTCGTTCTCTAGGGATTAAACCAGCGATTGTTTTAAATCCTCATACTCCCCCTGAGTCAGTAGAGTTTTTACTGGGAGATCTTGATATGATTCTTCTTATGAGTGTAAATCCTGGATTTGGTGGACAAAGTTTTATAGACTCAGTTCTGCCAAAAGCTGCAAGATTAAGTGAAATGAGAAATAAAATCAATCCAAACTGTCTCATAGAAGTAGATGGTGGTGTTAGTGATAAAAATATTCAATCACTTAAAGATGTTGGTGTAGATGTTGTTGTTGCAGGTAGTTATGTATTTAATCATGAGAATAGAAAAACTGCAATAGAAAGCCTACAGATATAATTATGAAATGTAAAATTTGTGGCATAACATCTTATGAAGATGCGATGATGGCGATTGAGGCTGGTGCTGATGCTCTAGGATTTGTGTTTTATAAAAAATCTCCGAGATACATCACAAAAACTCAAGCAAAAAAGATTATATTCCAGTTACCTCCCTTTGTTGAGAAAGTAGCTCTTTTTGTCAACGAAGACGCAAACACAATTAATACTACATGCAATGAAGTTGGAGCAACATTGGCTCAGTTACACTTTGAAGCTTCAAATGAACTCATACAGTCATTAACTGTTCCCTTTATAAAAGTCATACGTGCACAAAACGCAGATGATATTTCTTTATGCTCAAATGAGTACAGATTAGTTGATGCTTATTGCGAAGCATATGGTGGAGCAGGAAAACGAATCAATATCGAATGGTTTAAAGGTATCGATTGTTCAAAAATTATTCTTGCAGGCGGACTTGATGCAAGCAATGTTGCTTCACTTAAAGAATATGGTTTTTATGGTGTAGATGTGAGTAGTGGCGTTGAACTTAGTTATGGTGTTAAAGATGCTAAAAAAGTAAAAGATTTTGTAAAAAATGCTAAGTAATGATTTTGCACTTGATGCCAAAAGCATCTCTAGATTAGCAACGCGTGGTCTCCCACTTGAGGCCTTAAAATCACAAATAAACGAAAGTATAGATCTTTTTATAGAACTTTCACGTGCTCAAGGTTTAAACATTGTTAAAAACCAAGGTAATTTCTACTTCGACACTAAATATATCCCTATTGAAGATGCCGAATTTTGTATTGTTGATATAGAAACAAATGGCTCAAAAATTGATAAACATCAGATTATAGAAATAGCTGCAGTAAAAGTTAAAAATGGCAAGATTATAGATCAATTTGAATCCTTAGTTTATACCAAAGAAATCAATCCACATATAACTGAAATTACAGGTATTTCTGCAAAAGACACACAGGATGCACCTGACTTAAAAACGGTAATGATGGAGTTTAAACTCTTTTTGGGTGAGTCAATTTTTGTTGCACATGATGTCAAATTTGATTATAAATTCATATCGCTTAGTATGCAAAAGATAGGATTAGAACCTCTTTTAAATAGAAGCTTATGTTCTTTAGCTCTTGCAGAGAGAACTATCGTTTCATATAGGTATGCACTCTCATATTTGAATGATTCTTTAGCATTAAATCCAAACGCAACTCACCATAGAGCGATGAGTGATGTCTTAACAACATATGCACTGTTTTTAGTGTCTTTAGAAAATTGTACAGAAAGTCTTAATAATGTCGAGGATTTAATAAAGTTTTCAAAAGAGGGAAAAAGACTCAAAAGACCTAAGTTTGACCCTTTAGCCAAAGAAGAAGAACAGCTTACAGAGTAAAACTACTCTGCAAAAGCTCCTGGTTTTATTAGCTTATTATATCTAGTCTCCATTCTTTCATCATTACTCATAGAACGAAGTTTTGCCAACTCCCCTAAGAAATAATCACTAATCGCAATTGCTGCACCATCTCTATCACGGTGAGCTCCAATCAATGGTTCATTAATTACATCATCAATTAAATCAAGTTCTTTTAAGTCAGTACTAGTAATTTTCATTGCATTTGTAGCTGCTTCAGCTTTTTTAGGATCATTCCATAAGATTGCCGAACAACCCTCTGGAGAGATAACACTAAATACAGAGTATCTCATCATAGCAAATTTATCAGCAACACCAATTGCCAATGCTCCACCAGAACCACCCTCACCTATCACAATAGATATAGTTGGCGTATTGATTTGAGCTAATTCAAGAAGATTTCTAGCAATAGCTTCACTTTGATTTCTCTCTTCAGCGCCAAGTCCTGGATATGCACCCGGTGTATCCACTAACATTAAGATTGGTAAACCAAATTTTTCTGCCAGTTTAGCAGCACGGAGAGCTTTTCTATAGCCTTCGGGATGAGGCATACCAAAGTTACGTTTTAGTTTATTTTTAGTGCCGCGACCCTTTTGTTCACCGATAACCATAACTTTTTCATCACCGATATAACCCATATAACAGACAATAGCCGCATCATCACGAAAATGTCTATCTCCATGAATCTCATACTTATCTCTCATTATTAAATTTATATAATCAAGAGCATAGGGACGATCAAGATGACGAGCTAATTGAAGTTTTTGAAAATCTGAAAGATTCTTGTATATTTTAGAAACTTCCTTATCAAGATTTTTACTTAATTCCTCCACTGCACCTTCATCATGGCGCACTTGTGCAGATATAATATCTTCTTGAATAAATTTAATTTTATATTCAAAGTCTAAATATGTTGCCAAATTAAATCCTTATCAACTAGATTTTTTTAAAAATCAAAACGCCGTTAGTTCCACCAAAACCAAATGAGTTACTCATAACAACATTTAAATCAGCTTTTCTAGCACCTTCAGTTACATAATCCAAATCACAATTTTCATCTGGAGTCGTATAGTTAATAGTTGGAGGAATAATTCCATCTCTCATAGCCATTAAACAAGTAACAGCTTCAATTCCGCCTGCAGCGCCAAGACAATGACCAATTTGTCCTTTAATTGAACTTACTGGAGGACAATTTTCTTTGCCACCTAGTAAATCTTTAACAGCAGCAGTTTCATTTTTATCATTAATAGCAGTTGATGTACCATGAGCATTTACGTAATCTATCTTAGGTTCTCCTGCCATTTTATAAGCAGCTTTCATTGCACGAGCTGGACCATCAAGAGATGGCGTAGTTATGTGGTTAGCATCTCCACTCTCTCCAAATCCAATTATTTCACCATAAATATGTGCTCCACGAGCAACTGCAGACTCATACTCTTCTAAAACAAGAGCAGCAGCACCTTCTCCCATTACAAAACCATCACGATTCGCATCAAATGGGCGAGAAGAAGTTTTAGGGTCATCATTTCTTGTTGAGAGCGCTTTCATAGCAGCAAAACCACCAATACCAACACCAGTAATAGCTGATTCGGCAGACACAACTAGCATCTTGTCAGCACCATTACAAATAATTGTTTTAGTTGCTTCACTTATAGCATGAGTTCCCGCAGCACAAGCAGTTACACTTGAAAGATTTGGGCCTTGTGTGCCGTGTTCAATAGAAACAAATCCACCAAGCATATTCACAAGAGCTCCAGGAATAAAGAAAGGAGAAATTCTTCTAGGCCCACGACTATCTAGAATTACAGAGTTCTTCTCAATTGAAGGAAGACCACCAATTCCTGATCCAGCACTTATACCAAATCTTGTCATATCTGTATCTTCTGGGATTTTAGCATCTTGCATTGCTTCTTTAGCAGCTTTAAGTCCTAGGTGAATAAATCTATCAGCTTTTTTTACTTCTTTTGGAGACATAACAGTTGCAGGGTCAAAATCTTTAACTTCACCGGCAATTCTTACACTATGGTTTTCAGGATCAAAAATAGTAATAGTATCAATTCCACATTCACCATCACAAATTGCTTTGAAAGAACTCTCTTTATCATGCCCAACTGAGTTAATCATTCCAATACCAGTTACTACTACTCTTCTCATCTATTTCTCCATATAATATAAAATACTCTTAGAAATAAACTCTATTTAGTTTACTGCTAAAAGTAGTTTTATTGAGGCTATTGCCCCAATAAAATGTTGTTTAAACTACTTGCTTTCTACGTATGCAACTACGTCAGCAACTGTTTGAATTTTTTCTGCTTCATCATCAGGAATTTCTATATCAAATTTCTCTTCTAAAGCCATTACTAATTCAACAACGTCAAGGCTATCTGCACCTAAGTCTTCAACAAATTTCGCATCTTCTTTTACTTCATCTGCGTTTACGCTTAATTGCTCAACTACTACTTCTTTAATATCATCTATAAGTGCCATTATAGCTCCTGTTTTTTTAATTTAATCG
>JGI997J19993_1000458_pt1 | contig 11374 bp, 12 predicted proteins | sample Etolagbewater25m_FD_19993 | JGI IMG/M metagenome (IMG submission 19993)
TCAAACCCTTTAAGCGTCCAAGGAAATTGGTAGGCACGATCTTCTATACTTAATACCCACGGAAGATCAATCTCCTCCATTGGACGAAGGTAACTAAATAGACAATTTGACATAAAAAATTACGCTGAAGTAATGAGAGGTGAAACAGATTGGTAAAATGACTGCTTGGCATAAGGGTCGTACAACATCAACTCCAAAGATGGAACTTCAATCACTTGAACCCCTTCAGCAAGCTGCTCGGTTATAGGGTGCTCAGAGTCCATGGATAAAACCCACTCAACACCTAAATCAATAATCTCTTCCATTGTCGAAAAAATGGCCTCTTCGGATATCAGTCCATCGGTATCAAAAAAACTCAACTGATCTTCTGATAAGCCGAACGCTTGGCAAATATTTTGCAATAACAGCCATTCAGATTTCGATTCATCCTCCCAAATAGAGTTCAAACCTGAACCTAACATAACAAATGAAAGCTTATCCGTTGACAGGCCTGCTAAATTTGGCTCTTCTAAATACACCGCAGGTGAAGTAACCTTTTCAGACTGAACTTTAATATCAGAAGTTGAGCAAGCAACATCCTGCTCTAACACGATCTCAACATTCGGCTCAAGCGAGTTGGAAGATGAAAAATCATTATTTTGAAAGTAAGCAGGCCTGCTCAAATAAGTTGTACCCCCTATTTGCTTGAACAGGCCTGTTGAGAAGTGTATTTTCTTCACGTTTAAATCACTCAAACATGCGCTTGAGGATGTGCCTTATCATTTTTGACTTTGAGTTTATTCAAAGCATTAATATAGGCTTTTGCAGAAGCCGTCACGATATCAGTATCGGAACCTTGACCGTTTACAATTCGACCCGCTAATTCCAAACGAACAGAGGTTTCACCCATTGAATCCGTGCCGTTTGTGACATTACTCACAGAGTACAACTCAAGGGTTGAACCTGAGGAAACCAACTTTTCAATCGCCTTAAAGGTTGCTCCAGAGTGCTTACCCAGAACCATTTTATTCGTTGTCCAACCCACATCTTCCGCACGCATAATTTCATACGTTTCGCGATGNTTTAAAACGCCATCTTGGTGTATGCCAGACTCATGNGAAAAGGCATTGGCNCCGACAATCGCTTTGTTTGGCTGAACAGCAAACCCAGTGATNCTCGAAACCAAGCGTGATGCCGGNAAAATTTCTTTCGTATTAATTTGGGTGTCCACATCAAAGATGTCTTGGCGAGTTTTCACCGCCATAACCAACTCTTCTAAAGCGGTATTCCCTGCACGCTCACCCAATCCATTAATCGTACATTCAACCTGACGTGCGCCATTACGAACAGCAGCCAAAGAGTTAGCAACTGCCAACCCTAGATCATTATGACAGTGCGCTGAAAATATAGCTTTATCTGAATTCGGAATACGTTCTATCAAGTTTTTGAACAACAAACCAAACTGGTGTGGCACGTTATAACCAACAGTATCGGGAATATTAATGGTAGTCGCACCCGCATCAATCGCCGCTTCAATCACTCGACATAAAAAATCGATGTCCGAACGGCCTGCATCCTCTGGCGAAAACTCAACGTTGTCGGTAAAGTCTCTTGCTCTTTTAACGGCCCAAACAGCACGCTCAACAACTTGGTCTGGCGTCATACGCAACTTTTTCTCCATATGAATAGGAGAGGTCGCGATAAACGTATGAATACGTCCTGAATTGGCCACCTTAATAGCCTCACCAGCTCGAACAATATCATGCTCCACCGCTCTTGCTAAGGCACATATGGTACTGTCCTTAACAACAGAAGCCACAGCATGAACCGAGTCAAAATCACCTTGACTGGCTGCAGGAAAACCAGCCTCAATCACATCAACCTGAAGCTTCTCTAATTGCTTGGCAATGCGAACCTTTTCATCTTTTGTCATAGAGGCACCAGGACTCTGCTCACCATCACGCAATGTTGTGTCAAAAATAACTAAATGATCTTTCATAAACTTAACTTAAACCTTATCTTTACTATCTTCGTTAACCTTGACACTTTCTTCTGATGAAGCTGTCTGTTCGGAATCGGAGTCTGAACGTTTATTTCTTCTTCGTAAACTACGAGACTTTCTTAGCCCAAGCAACGTCATAACGGGGCCTGAAATGGCATAGGCAATAAAATTAAAAACAAGAATAGAGCCGGTTTAATCGTGATAATAACCAATATTAAGACCACAACCAACAGTGTCACAAACGGGACTTTACCTTTTAAATTTAACTCTTTGAATGAGCTAAAGCGCACATTACTGACCATCATAATGCCAGCAAAAAATGTCAGCACAAGCGCCACAACCGATTCTAACCCTGTATTTAGATTATTGGTTTCGGCCATCCAGACCAGGCCTGCTAACAAGGCTGCTGCCGCTGGACTTGGCAACCCTTGAAAATAACGCTTATCGGCAATACCTACTTGAGTATTAAAACGCGCTAAACGAAGCGCGGCGGCTGCCGTATAAATAAAGGCAACTACCCAGCCAACCTTATCAAAGTCTTGCAACGCCCACTGATATAACAACAGTGCAGGTGCCAAACCAAAGGAGACCATATCCGCAAGGCTGTCATACTCTGCCCCAAATGCACTACTTGAATTCGTCATTCTAGCAACGCGGCCATCTAGACCATCAAAAATCATAGCCACAAAAATGGCAATAGCGCCAGCCTCAAACTGACCTTGCATACCTGCAATGACCGCATAAAAACCAGCAAACAAAGCAATGGTTGTCATAAGGTTAGGCAGCAGATAAATGCCTCGTTCAAATGGTTTCATACAATACGGTCTTTATGGTTTTTAAAATTGAAAATACATTCTAACAATATATTAGAAAACAGCTAAGCAAATAATCGTTATTAAAACAGAATACAAACCCTTGCTGTCAGAGTAAGTTACCACTTGAGGCTACACTCGCTCTCCACGGCCAACACCGAAATATCTAAAACCATACCCCATCAAAACCTCTTTATCGTAAATGTTACGGCCATCAAACAATACGGGCGTTTTCATCTTGGACTTCATTAATGCGTAGTCTGGGCTCCAAAACATCTTCCACTCAGTCATCAAAAATAAGGCGTCTGCATCTTCAAGCGCGTCATACATGTTTTCAACTAGCTCAACACCTATGCCACGCCAATGCATTGTAAAGTCTGGCATCGCCTTAGGGTCATACACTTTTACTTTGGCACCTTGAGCAACTAAGGCCTCAATCGTTCTTAAACTTGGCGCATTCTCAACCGTAGAGGTATTTGGCTTAAACGATAAGCCCCAAATCGCTATCGTTTTACCTCTTAAATCCGTATTAAAGAAACGCCAGGCCTTTCGAAACAACACCTCTTTTTGAGTTTCGTTATTACTTAAAACGGCTTTTAACAGGTCTGCGTCATAGCCTTTGCTTTGAAGGGTGCCCACTAGATTTTTGACATCCGATGCAAAACTCGGCCCACCAAACCCACAACCTGGATAAAGATAGTTAAATCCAATACGACTATCTGAACCAAGCCCCTGCCTAACCTCTTCCATATCTATGTCAAAATGCTCTGCATTGTTAGCCAACTCATTAATCAAACTAATCCGCGTTGCAAGTAAGGCATTAACAGCATACTTGGTATATTCAGCTGCGCGTGTACTCATAACCTTAAACTGGTCAGTAATTCGATTAAAAGGTCGCATCAAATCCTTAACGCGCTTAATACTCTCTAAATCATGGCTACCTAAAACAATCCTGTCCGGAGTAGTGAAATCACTGATAGCGGAACCTTCACTGATAAATTCAGGCATCGCGACAACAGATACCTTAGCCACCAAGCCTCTTTCAGCAAACGCTAACTTTAGCTTGGCCTCAAAACGATCGGCAGTGCCTATTGGAAAAGAACTTTGGTTGATAACTAAAACTTCACCGCTGGCGTATCGCCCAATTTTATTAATAACCTCTTCTGCCCGATTTAAGCGCCAAGAAGGCACGCTCAAAAACAGAACCTGACTGTGCTCAACCGCTTTTCGCCAATCTTCTTCAAAAGTAAGGTTTTCACCTTTCAACTGATTCTTTATTAATTTGGTTAAGCCGGGTTCATTTCTTGGCATTTTACCCTTACTTAACTCATCAACTTTGGCATTTCCAATTGGTAATGCAATTACATTATTACCGGTTTGCGCCAAGGCACCTGCCGTTACCAAGCCACTTAATTCACACCCGAATATTGAAACATTCATTTAAATGACCCTCTTAATAAGGCCCTGAGTCGAAGCATCAAACTCCTCAGCCTTTTTTGTATCTTTAATTGCTGCATGTGTTTCTTTGGCAATTAACTTACCAAGTTCAACACCCCATTGATCAAATGGGTTGATCTCCCAAATAACCGATTCTACAAATGTTTTATGCTCATAAAGTGCGACCAACATCCCCATTGTTTTAGCTGAAATACTCTTCAAAAGAATGGTGTTTGAAGGCTGATTACCTGGGTAATGCTTAAATGGAGAGTTAAATTGCTCTTTAATAGAAATCGGTATCGCATCATCCCCTAACATCAGCACTCTAGATTGAGCAAAACAGTTAGCCAGAGCAAGTTCATGTTGATAACGTAAACTTCCCTCTTTTTCGGTCAAACCATGTGCATCAAAATCATCACGTTCTACTGGGGCAATGAAATCACACATAACGGCTTGTGTCCCCTGATGAAGCAATTGATAAAAAGCATGCTGTGCATTCGGCCCAACCTCACCCCATAAAATAGGACACGTTTTATATGCAACTTTTTCGCCTGCTCGGTTAACAGACTTACCATTACTCTCCATAACCAACTGCTCAAAATAGGATGGTAAATATTTAAGACGGGCATCATAAGGGAGAATCGCCTTGGCGTGAATGTCTAAAAAATTAATGTTCCAAACATCAATCAAACCCATTAAAACAGGAATATTCTCTGAAAGCGGCGCTTCACCAAAGTGCTGATCCATTATTCGCGCGCCATCAAGCATCTCTCTAAAACCTGTCATACCTATTTGCAATGCAATAGGCAATCCAATCGTTGACCACATAGAGTAGCGCCCACCGACCCAATCCCAAAAGACGAGCTGGTTATCTTTAGGAATACCCCACTCACTCATCATGTCCGGCTTGGTAGACACGCCAATAAAGTGTTGAGAAAGCAAGGTATCAGAGTCATCCAACACCTCAGCCAGCCAATCTTTAGCCGTTTCAGCATTCGATAAAGTATCAATCGTGGTAAAGGACTTTGAGGCTAACAGAAAAAGAGTCGTCTCTTGGTTTAAGTTTTTTAAGATATTCGACGTCTGGGTGCCGTCAATAGAGGAGATAAAGTGTAAATTGATTGGAGACTTAATTGTTTGTAGAGCGTTGGTCATCATCAAAGGCCCCAAGTCTGAACCTCCAACACCAATATTAACCACATCCGTGATCGGCTTACCAGTGAAACCACGCCAGTGCCCAGAGCGTATTTTTTCAACGATCAGGGACATCTTTTTAAACTCACTCTCAATTTGACCTTGAACCTCAAGCGCCTTGCCTTTGACACCTTGGCCACCTGCTCTTAATGCGGAGTGCATTGCAGAACGGTGTTCAGTATCATTTACCTCTTCACCACTCAGTAGCTTATCAATCCAATTTGGAAGCTGTTGTTGCGTAGCCAAATCCAGTAATAGTTCAAGCGTTTGATCGGTTATTCTATTTTTAGAATAATCCAAAAACATCTCTTGTAGATCAATCGAGAAACGTTCACTTCTCGTCTTATCCTTGAAAAGATTCACTAACTTTTCTGAGGACACCCCAGACTTGCTATGCTCCAATAACGCCTGCCATGCACTAGACTTTTCAACACCCATAAACAATCCTCTTTCAATCAACGACGCATTAATACAATCTAAACTTCTTCGGTTTCAAGGCTATCAATATAGGCTTTAAAATCTTTACCTAATTTAGCATCACGTAGAGCGTATTCAACATTTGCACGCAAATATCCTAATTTATCGCCACAGTCGTAACTTTTACCATTCTTAAACTCAAAACCAAACATGACCTCTTCTTTTAACAATTCATCCATCGCGTCGGTCAATTGAATCTCACCGCCCGCCCCAGGCTTGGTATCTTTTAGTAACTCCATTACACGAGGCGTAAAAATATAACGTCCAACAACTGACAAGTTAGATGGCGCTTCTTCCATGCTAGGCTTTTCAACCAATTCAGTAATTCTCAAGTCAGGCCCTTTTACATTAGCAATGCCGTATTTTTCAACTTGATCGCGTGGTACTTCTTCCAAGGCGACCACACTGGTATGCACCTTTCCATAGGTTTCTGCCATTTGCGCCAAGCAACCTTTAACAGGGTGGTGCATTAAAACATCGGGTAAAAGTACAGCAAAAGGTTCGTTGTCAGCAATGATAGGCGCTGCACATAAAATTGCATGACCTAATCCTAGTGCTTCTGGCTGACGTACACTTACAATTCGAACACCTTTAGGAGTTATCTCATTCAAAGGCACCATACGATCCATTTTGCCTCGAATCTCTAGCTCTTTTTCAAGTTCGTAATGCTTGTCAAAATGGTTCTCAATAGCGCTTTTACTTGAGTGAGTGACCAAAATAATATCCGTAATACCAGCCTCGGCTTATCAACGACCGTCAACATCTCTTTTGGAATGGCTTTAGTCGCTGGTAAAAAGCGAGTACCTAAACCCGCTACTGGTAAAATTGCTTTTGTTAAAGGCTTATAGGACATAAAAACTCTCTTTGGAAAAAAATTCGAATTAGGTTATAAATACAACTATGCACTTATTAAGTTACACTTTAAAGAAATTTTGCGAGCGTAGCGTGAATTTTAGCAAGCACTTTTAGTAAAACTTTTGCACTTATAAAAATGGCTCCACACACTCAATTGCGGAATGTTATATCGCATGATACTCAAAACCACTTAAAAACCCAATGACTCACTTTCAATTAAATTACTTTTTTTTATTGCTTAAAGCACCTAGACTCCAAGCGCTAGCGATCACATTGGTGATGACTTTCTGCTTCTCCATGGCAAACGCAAACAACCGAATCAGCAACTATACCGGCGAAACCCAAACGGCACTTGGACAAGCTTTTATAAATCACCTTCACCAACAATACGACATTATCCAAGACCCTGAAATTAATCACTATATTCGAAACATTGGGAAAAAAATTGTCCAACATACCAACAGCACAAAACACTTTCGTTTTTATGTCATAAACAACCCGGATATCAATGCTTTTGCAGGGCCCGACGGAGTGATCGGAATCCATACAGGCCTTATTACTTCCGTAACCAGTGAGGACGAACTTGCATCGGTCATTGCGCATGAAATCGCACACGTAACACAAGAACATTTATACAGAAGAATGGTACTGCAATCTGAATCTAGCTTACCGCAAATTGCATCAATGATTGCCGCGATTCTAATTGGAATGCATGATCCAAATGCAGGCATGGCAACACTCATGACATCAAGCGCCTACCAAATAGAAAAACAGCTCAAATACTCTAGACAACATGAATATGAAGCTGACTTCGCTGGGATTAAATTCTTAAGCCTGAGTGGATACAATCCCTATGCGATGCCCGGTTTTTTTGAAAAACTTGCAAACAGTTATCAACACCAAGGCATGAGCGCACCTGAAATACTAAGAACCCACCCATTAACAGAAAATAGATTAGCAAAAGCCCAAGATAGAGCAGCATCACTGGCTAATGACAAGCAACAAACTGACGACTCCGCTCTTGAACTAATCCAAATGCGCCTGTCAAAACTTTATAAGTTAAATCAACCCAGCTCAATAAAACTAAAAACCCCGGAACTCAACTGTTATGAACAAGCACTAGATGACTTATCAGCATCAAAAAACACATTCAGCAGTCAGCAGTGCTTAGAGCAACTTATCTCTAACAACGCACAACAATACCTCTTGCATACAGCTTACATTCAATTACAGACAAAGCAGAACCCCGAAAAAAAGAACCATAAAAGTACAAAAGACCCACAATTTTCATATGAACTTTTCCCAAGCAATGAAGCCATTGTGCTTCGTTACGCTGACTTTATAAAAAATACAAATGGAGCAGATAAAGCACTCCCCATACTAGAAAGATTTTCAGAAATCACTGAATATAAATACCGAACAGAATCTTTGATAAGTAAGCTTTACATAGATACTGATAAAACAGCGTATTCATACTACCATTTAGCCTTAGCCCAGCTCGATATTGGTAATTTAAAAAGGGCCTCAATCTTTGCCGAAAAAGCAAAAAACGCACTATCTAACACCAACCAAATTCTTGAAGGGAAAATACTTAAACTTCAAGAAAAGCTCAACAACCTATTGAAAAGTATCAATGATGAATAAAGACTTACTTTTGCCATAAGAATTTATAAACATCCAATTAAATATTGCTATAGCGATTTAACGGCAAAATACTTGCGTTTAATTTTTTTAGAAGTAAGCTTAGACACCAAGAGCAAAACTTGTTCAGTATCAAAATCCCAAACATAAAATATAATGGGAAATGAATGACTCTTTAGGAGGAGACAGAATGGTAAACATGAAGAAATTGTTAACAGCTTTAGCAATATCATCAGCAGTACTAATATCTCCTGTAGCATCTCATGCTGCAGAATCAGGTGCTAGTTCAATTGACGAAGGAAAAAAGCTTGCTTTTAGTCGTTCTAAAGGTAATTGCCTTGCCTGCCACGCGGCAGGTGATGGTGAAATGGCAGGTAACATTGGTCCAACATTGATTGCGATGAAACTGCGTTACCCAGACAGACAAAAGCTGTATAACAAGATTTGGGGCACTCCTGAAACTCAGATTGTCCCTAATAGCATGATGCCAGCATTCGGGGCTAATGGTATTCTTACAGATCAAGAAATTGACAAGATTGTCGATTATTTGTTAACTCTGTAAATTTTAATTTTTTAACTAAACCTCAAATCGGGAGTTTAAACCTTATGAAACGTAGATCTTTCCTTAAAGGCACCCTAGCAACTGGCGCAGCAGCAGTAGCTGTAAACGCTGGACTATTAACGCCAAGCACAGTTTTAGCTGCATGGAATAAAGAAGCATTCACTGCTAAGAGCACAGACGCTGCACTAACTAGTGTTTACGGATCTGCAGCAGCTGCGGCTTCTGGTGATATCCAGCTTAAAGCTCCTGCTATTGCGGAAAATGGTGCTGTAACACCTGTAACTGTAGATGCTACAGGTATGACTGGTGTAGAGTCTATTGCCATTCTAGCAAGCAAAAACCCAGTACCATTAGTTGCTACATACGCATTCTCTGGGGCTGCTATGGGTTATGCTTCTACTCGTATTAAAATGGGTGAAACAATGAATGTAATCGCAGTTGTAAAAGCTGGCGGAAAACTATTCAAAGCAGAACAAGAAGTTAAAGTAACTATCGGTGGCTGTGGCGGTTAATCCCCCTTTGAACTTTTGTTTAAAACATTGACACTGAATAATTATTAAAAGGAATAAACATGTCTATCAAAATTAGAATGCGTGGTAAATCAACTGGTGGTGTTGCAGAAATTAAAGCACTTATCAAACACCCTATGGAATCAGGTGTTCGTATGAACAAAAAAACTGGTAAACCATTTCCAGCTTTGTTCATCGATACAGTTACTGTTACTGTAAATGGTGCAGCTGCAGTTGATTCACAATGGTCTGGTGCGGTTTCTGCAAACCCATATATGGCTATTCAAGTTAAAGCAAATGCTGGTGATGAAATCAAGCTTGCTCTATCTGACAACACTGGTGCAACTGGTGAAGAAACAATCAAATTAAAATAATTTGAGCTTGTTTGTACCTACTGCAGTGCAGTAGGTACACCCCAAATAATATAATAATAAAAGAAATATCAGAGCTCTCGGACGGAGGATTGGAATGAACATGAAACTGCTAATCGCCTTATCACTAGGTGTATCAGTAGCTGCCACCTCAGCAATGGCATCAACTGTGGATCCTGAAACAGATCGCCAACAATTGGTTGATTTTTTCAAAGCAAAGAATCCAAAAATAGCGTTTGAAGAATATGCCAATGGTGCATATATCTATTCAGACGAGCTTATGGCTCAATGGGAATCAGCCGAAGAATTCCCTCCTTATTTAGACAACATCGATGCTGGTGAAGAAGCTTGGAACAAAGACAAAGCTGTTTTTGAAAAATGCTTTGGCTCTGACCTGACTAAAATTCGCCCTAAGTACCCACTTTTTGACGAAGCTACTCAACAAGTAGTAACCCTTGAAGGTGCAATCAACAAGTGTCGTACTGATGCAGGCTTGAAAGCATATAAGTGGAAAAAAGGTACTTTGGCTCAAGTTAGTGCTTTCTTGGCTTACAACAGCCGCGGTGAAAAAATTAACGTTGTCGCTGATAGCGAAGGCGCTAAAAAAGCTTATAATGCTGGTCGTGAGTTTTATCTTACTCCACGTGGTCAGCTAGGTTTATCTTGTGCTAAGTGTCACACATATAACTCGGGTCGTTTGGCTCGTGCTGATATGTTATCACCACAACTTGGACATACGTCACACTTTCCTGTGTTCCGTGCCAAGTGGCAAGCATTAGGTACATTACATCGTCGTTATGGTGGTTGTAACGAAAACATGCGTGCAACACCGTTTAAAGCGCAAAGTGAAGAATATCGTAACCTAGAGTTCTTCCAAGCATACATTTCTAACGGAATGGAAATTAACGGTCCAGGATACAGAAAATAATCCTAAGTTAATTGCTTTATAAACCCGGTTAATCCGGGTTTTTTATTGTCCAATTTTTATGAGTGCCTTTGAAATTTTATAAAAATTAGCTACAAAAAAACCGGTCTTTAAACCGGCTTTAAAAGCATTTATTGAACAGGAGCAACTTAACCCAAATCTATCATCTGCTCGCCTTCATAAATCCAGTCAAACCCTTGTCTGACCCATTTTTCGATACGCATCATCAATTCAGGATCATTCAATCCCATCTTCTGAGCAATCATAAAGACTTTGTCTTGCTCTTCTTTACCAAAGTGGCCATCTTTATAAGAGATTTTAATTAACTCTTGGAGAGTAATAACACGTGAAGCTTTAGTATCTAAACAGACAATCAAATCATCTATCTTGATATCAGCCTTATCTAAATTAAACTCAATACCGTATGCAACGCTAAAGTCTTTTAAATATTGAACCTCTTCTTCTGAAACATCATTATCTGCCGCAGCAATGTGTGCAGCAAGGTCAAACACAACCTCTCGCTGCTTTTGACTTAAACGATCTGAAAACATGGTTTAACCCCTATTTATTTATTTTCAATTTGCTCAACATTTCTAACAGCACCATAAGC
>JGI997J19993_1000459_pt1 | contig 11363 bp, 5 predicted proteins | sample Etolagbewater25m_FD_19993 | JGI IMG/M metagenome (IMG submission 19993)
AAGTGTATGCTCCTTTTACTGGAAATTATATATTTACTACATTTAATGATGATGGTGTAAGACTATATGTTAATAATGTTTTAATTATAAATGATTGGAATGATCATCCTGTAACTAGAAATGATTCACCAGCAGTATCATTAACAGCTGGTAATTGGTATACAATTAAATTAGAATATTTTGAGTTACATACTATAGCTACTATAAAATTATTATGGTCTTATGATAAAATTACAGATCAAATTATACCCAAAACATATTTAACTATTCCAGATTCAGCGGTTATACCAATAAAAACTTCTAAAATTTCTTTAGCAGGAAGTTACAAGGTAAACACTTGGAATAAGAATTATATTAATAATGGATTGAATGGTGAATATTTTAATAATACTGATCTATCTGGTAATCCAGTATTAGAAAGAATAGATAATCAAATAAACTTCAATTGGATTGAATCAAGTCCTGATGCACTTGTCAATAATGATGGTTTCTCAGTCAGGTGGACAGGTTATATACAACCGCCTGTGGATGAAGAATATATATTTGGTATTTCATCTGATGATGGCGCTAAGTTAATTCTTAATGGATCAACTATCATAGATAATTGGACTAACTATAATGAAGATGATTTTATGATTTCTGTTCCAGTACAATTATATAAAGATACATTATATCCAATAACAATTGAATATTTTGAAAATACTGAAAAGGCAAGAATCTCATTATTATGGTCCTATAAAAATATTGTTAATCAAGTTATATCAACAGATCATTTATATACTTCTGATACTGTTTCAAAAATAGAAACAGTATCTCATTTTACTGGAATTAATTCATTTATTAGATATAGTTCTAATCTTGAAATTAATAAACTTTATAGATTTAATTATGAGATTATAAATAATTCTGAATGTATGGGTGTTAGATTGATTGCTGGTAATACTAAAGGTGAGTGGAAAACAATTGGTGGTACATATAGTGATACATTATTATTATCAGGTAACAATGAAATTGCATTTGAGGGATATGGTGAGTTTACAATTCAAAATTTCACAATAGAATTATATGAAATTTCAAAAGATAGAATATATCTTTCTGATGATACTTTGTTCGAAAATAAATCATGGACTATTAGTTATTCATTAAGACTTGATGATTGGATTAGCTTTCATAGCTATATACCGGATTATTACATATCAACGTTAAAAAATTATTATTCTTTAATTCAAAATAATTATATTTATGAACATAATGATCATTCAAGTTATGCTAGATTTTATGAACAAAATTTTCCACATATTATTGAATTAGTATCTAATAAAAATCCAGCTAATAGTAAAGTTTGGGATAATATTGAAATAGATTTAACAACAAGAATATATGATAGTGATACAGATGAGTTCAAGAATTCTTCATTAGAGTTTTTTGATAAAGCAATCATATATAATTCTAAACAATCAACAGGAGAAATAAATATTATTAACAATGAGTTTTCATCTGATTATTTGATGGATCAAATTACTGATACTCAAGATAGTGTAATAGCTGATAAAAATGAAAATACTTGGAGTTTAAATAATATTAGAGATAATGTAGCTATTTATGATCAACCTTTATTTACTAAAGCTTGGAATTACATTAAAGCAAGTTTCCCAATAGATAAAGTTGTAAATCCAACTGCTTATACTGAAGGTACAATAATAGATTTTAGTAAAGAATGGACTGATAAACAACCTCTTAGAGATAAATATATAATTATACGATTAATAAATAGTAATACAAATGAATCTATTCAATTTATAACTAACTATAGTATAGAAGAAACAACAAATTCAATAAGATAACATGAATATATTACCAACAATACTAAACACTGGAGCTAGTGCTTTAGGTAAACTTACTAGTGATGATAGAGCTGATAAATTATATGATAGTATGTCTAGTTTACCTAAAATGCCTAATTATTATAACTCTTATGGTAATAAATCAATTAGAAAACTTCAAGGAATAGGTGAAAATATTAAAGCACAAAAAACCAATGCTTTAAATGAACTTAAATCAGGATTAAGTCAAAGTAGATTACAATCTTCTGCTGAAATTAATTCTTTAGGAGGTTCTCTAAACACCAGAAGAGCTATGAGAGCGCTAGCTGATAGATCTTACAATAAATCATTAGCTTCTGGTATGAGTTCATTAGAAGACTCTGTTATGGAAAAAATGAGTCAGTTAGGTTTAGCTGAAAGTAATATATTAGCTGATAGAGATAAGTTAGTAGGAGATGCTAATGAGAAGTCGTTTATGATAGACCTTGAAAACAAAAAGCAGGCATTAACTGGATATTATAATATGAAAGAACAGGGTGATGAATATATGATACAAGGACTTGGAAATCTAGCTCAAACTATGAATGCCAATGATAATAATAAAAAATTCTTGGATGTTCTTAGTACATCAATGAATAATACACCTACAGGTATCTTAGATTCATCTGTGTCTTCTAGATCATATCCTTATGATCCTTGGCAATTCTTAAATTATAGTATGCCGAATTCAGCTGGTTTAGAACTAAAATTACCTTTTTAGCAGAAGATTCCCAAAGGTCATATGACAATCTAGGATCTTCATCGAATAGTTATTTAAAAGGATTTGATACTTTAGGTGATACTATTGGAAGTATAGAATCTAATAATAATTATAATATACTATCAGGTGGTAAAACTATGGATTTAGAATCCATGACAGTAGATGAATTAATCAATTCGCCAAATAAAAGGGCTATGGGGAAATATCAAATTATTCCTAATACTCTTAAAATGTTAAAAACTGAATTAGAATTAACTGGGAATGAAAAATTTGATCGTAATCTTCAAGATTCACTATTTAAACATTTAGCTTATAAAAGAGGATATAACGAATATAAATCTGGTGATATAACAGCCGAAGAATTTGCTTATAATCTTTCTAAAGAATGGGCAGCACTTCCTAAAAATTCTTCTAATGAATCTTATTATGAAGGTCGATTGGGAAATACAGCTCTTATTGGATGGGATAATACACTAGAATTAATCAAAAACTTATTTTAAACATGGTAAACTTACAACCAATAAAACCTGAAATACCAAAAGAAGCTCTGATGTCGCTTGTTGCTAGACAAGAAAAAGCAACTGATGTCGGACTAGGAGCTATAGGTAAAATGAATACATTAATCGGAGGATTAGAAGTTTCAGAAATAAATAATCCTAAATTTCAAGAATATGTCAATACATATAACAATAAACTAGATCAATATACTGAGTTACTGTATACCAATCCAAATAAAGCTGTTACAGCTGCTAGAGAATTACAAATTCTTGGCAATCAATTACTTCAAGATGCTTCATCAGGTACTATTTCTAAGTTTACTAAACCTTATGCTCAATACAAAGCATGGTTAGGAGATGTTAAAAAAGATAAAAATGTATCTAATGAAGCATTTGCACTTGCTAATCAATACGCACAATCACAATTTAATTTACTTAATGAAGATCCTTCAGCCCAAGTGAATGTTTCACCTAAGTTATTTAATAAACCAGATATGATGGAACAAGCACATGATGTTTTATCTAAAGTCAAAACAGATGAAAAAGGTGGTTATATAGATAATGAAAGAATTAATACACTAGTTGATGAAATATTTAGAAACAATCTTGACAATGTTAATTATTATCAAATGTTAAATAGTTTTGATCCAGAATCAACAGAGATAAATGAACAAAGATATAATGATGAAGTTGAAGCTGTTAAAAGACAAGCGAAACTTGTATATAGTAAATCAGCTAAAAGAGAATCAGATTCAAATATTGGACTACCAGTAATACATACCTTAGAAAAAAGAGGTGATGTTCCTAATTTACAATCAGAAAGAAAAGAACTTATTGCTAAAGGAGAAAAATTAACTAGAGACTTTTTATTAGCATCACAAGCTGGCCAAACTCAACAAGCTCAAGCAATAGCTGATCGTTATGAAGATTATATGGTGGATATAAACAATATTACAAATCAAATAGATTACTTTAATGAACAAGCATTGTCTCAATTAACACCAAGTGAACAACTACAATTAATTAATCCTGAAACTAAGAAATTGAGAACTGATGCTGAATTTAATGAGATTGATAGAAACTTAAAAACTGATGCAATGCCTTTTCATTATGGTTTAAATACAGGGATGTTAAATACAGAGATGTTAAATACAGAGATGTACAATAATCCACCAGTAATTAAAGCGTATGACAAGTTTAAGAAAAAAAGAAAGCAGTTAATGGAAGAATCTTATCAATCTAGTACTAAACTTTCAATTATACCTACAAAAGAAATGTCAGAAAAAGTATCAGAATCAGTACTTTATTCATTAAAAGGAGCAGAAGTACTAGACTCTAAAGGTAGATTAATCAAAGAACCAAATTTTGATACAGATGAAATCGAAGTTAAAAGTATATCAAGTGGGAATTCTGGGAACATTGATGTTGAATTTACACATGGTAAAGATACATTCATAGCTAAACTTGGAGAAAGTAGATCAAAATCATTAGCTGAATCAATTACGAATAGTGAATATGGTAATGATGCAACAACTTTTGCTGAAGGTATTTTAAATAACACTGTAAGAATTTATGATCAAGTAAATACAATAGGTGCTCCAGTTGGTGGTAATTATAAAGGACCAGCAAAAATTATAAGTCTAAAAGGAGCTGGTACAGATGGTAAGCCAATTGACTATAAATTTAATATTGTATTAGGATCAAATAATAATTATATTATAGAATCTTTAACTAGAAATGGAGAAGTTATTAATTTACCATCCGATGGGATTAATATATCGACTGATGTTAACAACATGGGAAATAATAAGAATGCTAAAACAGCTCTTGTACACACATTAACAACTCTTGTTCAAACAAGAACACCTGAAGTTTTATTACAAGAAATAGCTAAGTACATCAATATTAAATAAAATTATTTATAAATGGACAATAAATATACAATACCTGTAAATACTGGGATAGGTGGATATAATATAGACAATGAAACAGTAGCTGAAGTCACTAGACTTATTCCAAATGCTACAACAGAATCATTAGGATCACCAAATCTTACTATGAGACTTGCTAATGCTCAACCTTGGCAAGAGAAAGCTCTAAAAGGTGGATGGAACTTTGCTGTTAATGCTCTTGGTATGGGATCAATGATGGTTGGTTCACTTGACCCAAGAATGTTAGTTGGTGCTGTTAGTGATACAGAAAGAACGTATTCAAATTTCTTTACTGAATTCGGTAAAGAATTTATGGAACAAAATCTTGCTACTATCTATGAACAAAATCCAGGTAGTGTAAATTTTACAGATCCGGGTTGGTGGTTTAATAGAATTGGTGATACTGGAGCTATTCTTGGTATTGTTGGTGAGACAGCTTTGGAAACAATTGCTTTAGGTGGTATTGGTAAATTAGCAACAAGTGTAACAACAGGTGCTAGATTAGCTCGTATTACATCCATGATAAATAAAGTTAGAAATACTAGAAGTTTAGCTACTGGTACATTTGCTTTTTCAGGTATGAGAGAAGCTGTTCTTGAATCTAACGATGTATTTGAATCAACATACGAAAGTCTTAAAAGATCTGGAATTAATGAGGAAATGGCTAGAGAAAATGCCGCACAAGCTGCTGCTTTTAGCTTTAGGGCTAATGCTATACCTAAAGCAGTTTTAGGCGCTCTACAGGCTCGTATGATGACTTATTCACCACTTGTAGGACTTAAATCAGCTGATGTTTTAGATGAAGCACTAAGTAAAATCCAATCACCATTAAAAAGAAATCTAACCAGAATTGGACTTGAAGGTGGTTCTGAAGCTTTTGAAGAAGGTTATCAGTCAGCTATAAGCGGGTATGCAGCATATAAAGCAGATCTTATGAGTGATCTTACTAATCCATTTGAAGTTAGTAACTATATGAATATGTCAGATATATTTAATAGTGCTTTTGTTGGGTTCTTAGGTGGTAGTACTTTAATGCCAGCTGTCGGTGCTGTTATGAATAAAGCTTTAGGTCGTTCTAAAGATCCTTATAAAGAAATATATGATCAAAATATAACTGCTGGTAATGGTATTAAGCTTGAAATGATGAAAAATCTTTCAGAGGCTATTAAAAATGATGATAAAAAAACAATTGACAGAATACAATCTGAATTAAATGGTTATAATGTTCTTGAAGCTATCTGGTTAGATAACGTAGCTGGTAAAGATGATGCATTATATTCAGACTACATGAGCTTTTTAGATAACACGTTAAAGAGTATCCAAGAAAACAACAGTGAAGAACTTTCAAAAATTGGCATTGATGAAAATACCAATCTTGAGGATATTAAAGGTAGATTCTTAGAATTCAAATCTGATGCAGAATTTATTAAAAGTGTATTCGAACAGGAATCTGAAGAAGCCAATATACATACAATTAAACCAATTGTAGGTATAAGAGTATCATTAAAACAACTAGATGAAAGAATTGCTGATGAACAATCTGATCTTCAGAAAATAAAAAGTGAAAATGAATCTATTGGTTTATCAATTGAACAAAGAATTTTATTTGATTCAGCTACCGAAATAGAAGCTTTAAAATATACTATTTCTGACTTAGAAACTATTTCTAATAGAACTCTTAAACCAAATGTAAGAAATAAGTATCAAAAAATTATTGAGAATCTAAAAAAAGAATTAACTGAAAAAGTAGAAAATTTTGAAGGAAGGGTTGTCAGAGATAATAAATATAAGAAAGCAGTAAATCATGTAGCCCATATAAAATTTTATGAAGCTACTAAAACTATTAAAGGTCAAGAACTAGATGAGTGGAGAGATAGTAAAAAATCTAAAGAAAAAGTTAAAGACATGTTTCAATCTTTAGTTGATAATGCTAAAACTAAAGAAAGTGTTGATAACATTAAAGAAGCTGCTCAAGAAACTAATAATCCTGAAATAATTGATGCTGTAGAAGAAGCTGCTAGTAATAAAGTTGAAGATACTTCTAATCAAGCTAAAATTAAAACTGTTGAAGAGTTAAATAATAAAGCTGAAAAAGAAGTAGTTTTTCAAGATCTAAAGAAGGAAGCTGAAAAAGTTGAGAAACAAGAAGCTAAAAAGAAATCAGAAAGTAAAGATCTAAATAAACCGATAGTGGTTGATTCAATGGATGATCTTGCTGATGATTATTCTTTTTATCCGGGTGAAAAATCTACATTAGATAAATCTGCTCTAGAAAAAGTTAAATTTTCTATGAGAAGACTTTCTTATAAGATTAATTCTAGAACTCCTTCATTTAAAGAAGCTATTGAAGAACTTTTAACTGATATCGATTATGATAGAGTTAAAAGCATTTACCATATTGCTGTAATAGGTTGGGAAGAAAATATTAAAGAAGATCCGAATAGATACAAAAGATCGAATTATCAGGAAATCTATGATAATTTATTTAATAGTAATAAAGAAATCATTAGTGAATTAGAAAGTGTTCTTGGTTCTGAAAAAACTGATAAAATTAAAAATAAAAAAGAAGAAACAACTCCACCTAAATATATCCTAAAAGGAGCTACTAGTAATTACGAAGGTTCTCAACTTTCTTTTGTGGCTGTTAGAAAAGAACAAATAGTTACAATTGATGAACAAGGTAATGTTATAGTCAATTGGGAAAACATAAAGGATGCTTCTATATTTGATAATGAATTTTTATCTAACAGTAAAGATTTAGCTAATCCAGATAAATTTGGTATTGGAACAGAATTAGAAGCAACTATTCATCCACAACATAAAAAGATTCCAGTCAAACTGTATTTTGATGAACTATTTGATATTGATAGTAACAGTACAGATTTCAGAAAAGGTGTAAGAATAATTTATTTTGTTAATAATAAAGGAGAAAGAATACACAGAACACCTACTTTTTCTGAATATGAAGAAGGTGTAACAATTACTTATGAAAAACCTAGTAGTAGAAAAAATAGTCAAAAAGAAGGTATACAAAGTGAAAGTAAATACATAAAATTTGAAAAAGATAGTGAACTTTATTGGGATTATATTCCTATTGTAGTATATGAAAAAGGAAATACACCAAATGATGGATTAGCTTTTTTACATGTACCAAACTGGAATAGTAGATTTACGAAGTCAAATTCTAGTTTTGACGAAAATGATGCTGGTTATATAGCTGAGGAAGCTTATAAAAGAGATAAACAATCTAGAAGTGCTGTAAGAGAAGCTTATGAAAATAATAAAGCAGCTACATTTAAAATTACTAAAAAAGGTAGTGGTAGTTATGAACAGTTAAGATTACCAGATGAGAATTATGTTACTTTAAGAGAAGGTTCTAAAGATAATAGTCTTTTAGGATTTATATATAAAAACAATAGTATCAATGTTATAAAAGATGGTGAGTTAATTGAAAATGTTACTCCTCAAAGTTCAGATTCTAAAATCTATATTGATGCTGAAGATATTACAACGGATTCTTACAATAATAGATTTTTCGAGTTAAGGAAAGTACAAAATATTGAAGGAAAAGATGTTTACTTACCATTCTATGTAAAAGAAAAAGACATTACCGAAGAAGAATTTGATTCTATTTTTAATGCTATAAATCTTTATCTAAGTTCTAATAGTAATAGAAAAAAGATTGATGAAATTGCATCAAAGTCAAGATTAGATATCTCTACACCACAAGGATTATATGAGTATCTATCATTATTTATTAATGTTAACATGAATCAATCTGATGCTGTTATTAAAGTAGTTAACTTTGATAAGTCAGGAAAAACTTATGGTGATATAAAAATTGGTAATAAAATATATAAAAAAGGTTCTCTTGTAGACAGAAGTGTTTTCACTGAAGCTATTAATTCATCAAGAAAAGGATTGATGAGAAGAACTGACTTTAAAGGAATGCTACATGATACTCAAGTTCTTCATATAGATAATAACTATGGTATTAAAAGTGTTAATACATATAGTGAATATTTAAAAGATCATTTATTAACTGATATTGTTAATTATAATGTTGGTACTGAGGATAATCCAATTTATACTCCGACTATCCAACCAGTAATAGGTATTGTTCCCGAAAGTCAAGTAGATATTAAAACTCCTATAGATATAAAAGATGATTATGTAAAAGAAGTTAAAGAACAACCTATTGTAAAAGATAATGTTGTAGTTGAAGATCTTTCTGAAAAAGAAGCTAAGATTCAAAAAGCTTTAAATCTTGTAAGTCTTATTGTTTCTTCTGATGAAAGATTAACTTATCAGATTGGTGATATCAGTCAGTATAATGCTATTTCTATAGGTCCAGAACAAAGATTAGAATACATAAAAGAACTAAATTTAATTCCAAATTTACTTCCTTTTGAACAAGAAGAAATAGTAAGTAACATATTTCATCAATTAAATTATCATATTAAAAATAGTGATATTGATAGTTTAACAAAAAATGATATTAAAAACATCATTCAAAATATTATAGCTGATGAAGTTGGTTCAAAACTAAATGAAGTAATTGACAGTATTGAAGAGATAACACAAATAGCTGATGAATTTGACTTTACAAATCTTTTAAGTGATTTAAATTTAGCTAAAGATAAACTTTCTTCAATTATAGATAATTCAGATAGAATTCTAGATCTTGTTAATGATAGATTAATATCTATGAAAACTATAGTTGACAAAGAAGAAGATTCTGAACATGTTTATGACAAAGGTAAAGAAGAAGTCAATATGAAAGATCAAGCTAGTTTTGAAGTCAGAAAATTCTTTCAAAGCATTATGGACTTGGATAAAGACGGTAATGAAAAAATAGGTTTTCTCGGAATGCCCGTATTTGTAGATATGGATAGAGCATTTGATGTGGTAACTTCACTATCAGCAGATCTTGGTTCTAATTATCATTTTATTATTGATAATCTTAAAAAACATCATATTGCTTATCCTTGGTTATGGTACGAAGGTAAAGAAGATGAAAGTTCAAGTTCTATAGAAGAAAAAAGATCTAAAACCTTAATTGGAAGAATTGAATCTACAAAAAATGGTGATAAACTGTCTTCATTTCAACATCAGTTTGTTTATCTAATGAACAAACACTATACAGAAATGAAAATGATTTTGATTGACAAGTCTAAAGATGAAAATCTAAAGGTGTATGATACTAATTCTTTATCAGCCAAAAGAGCATTGGTTAACGAATGGCATAATAATATTAAAACTTCTAATCTTGTAACTTATACTAATGATAGAGAATATGTTTTTGTTAAAGAAGAAGCTCCAAAAATTACTAGATGAATTTAAAAGTTTATTTGAAACACCTAGTAGTAGAGAGATTAATTCATTATTTAATGAAGATATAGAATCTTTAGAAGAAGGAACTTTTGAAATCAAGGTAAACATTTCATGGAATTAAAAAAAGCCATGAAGAATAGTAATTCAGATAGATATCTTATTAATGCCAGAGGTAATAAAAATTTCTTAGCTGTTAGAAATGATAATAATACTGTTACATTAAGTAGAGTCGAAGGAACACATGATATTGATAGTGTTCATGAATGGACTAAGAAATTTGGTATTCCACTTTCTAAAGAATATATACAAGAATTATTCAACAAAGGTGTAACAACTTATGATAAGAAGTCTAGAAAAAAGGTAAATAAAAAGTTTAAGGAATTATTTAATTATAATACTAAAGCAAATTCTTATGGTGGTATCTTTGGTTATTTAGCTTTAGAACTTGAAAAAATAGTTGCTTCTGAGAAACCTATGTTTTTTGGTATTGGAAAAGATATATCTTTAAATAACTATTTAATTTTAAAAACAGCTCAGGAAGAAGCTAAATATACTCCTGCTAAAATTATTACATCTTGGAGAGATGGTAAAAAAACTATTTATGGTTACACAGCTACGAATTTTATAACTGATAGAGTTAGAGGTTTGAAAAATGGTAATTCTATCAAGATGTTAAGAAAAGCATCATTTAATAGTCAGTCTGAAATACTAAATAAGCTTGAAAACAATTCTTCATTTAGAAAAGCTTTTAATTCATTTATTCCGGGTAAAACATTACTTAAACAGATTGGTTCTAAACCATTNGGAGAAAATGATTTATCAAGTCTCTCTGATGGTGATCATGAATATGCTAAGATTGGATTCTTCCAAAGTNTTCANGGTAAAGAACTTAATTCTCCAATTAAAGTTACTGTAGATGATAGTACTATCAAGTTACCTACAAGAATGACTAATATGTTTGGACTTACTATGTCTGATAAAACAGCTATGGAAATTTTTAATACATTAGCTTTAGATT
>JGI997J19993_1000460_pt1 | contig 11360 bp, 12 predicted proteins | sample Etolagbewater25m_FD_19993 | JGI IMG/M metagenome (IMG submission 19993)
TCACAATTTCTACTTATGGCATCTGCCATTACAGTTGAAGCTAATTCTCCACCTGTTAGGATATAATCACCTATACTAAAAACTTCATTTGCATAGGTTTCTATAACTCTTTCATCAATACCCTCATAGCGTCCACTTACCATAACTATATGCTTTTTTTTAGCTAATCGTATAGCATCGTTTTGTTTAAAAGGTTTTGCAGCTGCTAGTGGAAAGATAATATAAGCATCTTTGTCTTTTATTTTTATCTCATCAAGTAAGTCAAAAAGTGGCTGGGGAAACATAAGTTGTCCAGCTCCACCACCACAAAGTGTATCATCTACTTTTTTGTGTTTATTTTTTGTGTAGTCTCGTGGGTTATAAAAATCTATATTGATTAAATCTTTTTCAATAGCTTTTTTTAGAATAGAGTCTTTAAAATAAGGTTCTATAAGATTAGGGAAAAGTGTAACAAAAGAAAATTTCATAATGATGCTTTTATACTATCTCTAAATCAAAACTATCTTCAAAAACTTCTAATATAATTTTATATTTTACATCTTCTAAAGTTAAAATAAATGATATTTGAAAGTTTTTTGTATCTGTTTTTACATTCTCAAATGTGTAGTTGAGGCTTTGCTCTAAAGATATTAGAAGCTTATCTCTTAAGATATTTACTTTTCGTAGAACATCATCGGCTTCATCCATATTCATAGCACTCTCATCAAATTCAAAATTTACATATTGATCACAATAGTTGTAAAATTTCCCAAGTAGTCTCGTAGAGTCTGTATCTAAAAGAGCGAGCTTAAATTGCTCAAAAATTTCATCTCTTTTAAGTGATATCGTATCATCAAAATCTTCTATCTCTTCTTCAATAATTTGGGTTTGTCTATTTTCGCTCATGATAACTCCATATTGTATCTTCTGTTAATTTTGGTCTATTTTTTAAGACTTCAAAAGGTTTGTATTTTTCTTTATATCCCATACTGTAATGATCTTCTATCCAGTATCCTAAATACACATAAGGGATATTTGCTTGTTTTGCAATACTTATTTGTGCAAGAATTGAAAATTTCCCTAAAGATAAATCTTCATAATCATGGTCATAGTAACAATATACAGCTGAAATACCCTCGGTCATAATATCACTTAAAGCAACGGCAACTAATTTGTTATCTTTAAAATATAATAACTCTTTTCCAAAATCATGAGCACCATTTACATAAGAGTTATGGTATTCTTGTATATCAATGATATTTTCATGCCAATTCTTTTTTTCTTGCATATGACTATGGTATTTATTAAAAAGGTCAATATGTTCATGACTTATGGTTGGTTTTTGTACATACACTTCTGTATTTTTGTTTTTTGATAAAATTCTTTTTTGATTTTTTGTAAATTTGAAATTTTTAACATCTATTCGTATAGTTTTACATTCATTACAATTTTTACATTCAGGTACAAAGTGCATATTCCCAAATCTTCTCCAACCTCGCTCTAACATTTTCATTTGTTCTTCTGCTGTACAGTGTTCCATATATTTATATCGTATATCAGAGAGTCGATTGTCAAAATAAGAACAATCTTTATTTTCTTCAAGAAATTCTAAAACTTGTGCATTTTTTAACATCTATTTTCCTAAACAAAACTCACCAAACATAACATCCAGCATTTGGCCATGTTCATAGGGTCTTGTTATATTTGAGATATTTTGGATCGCTTCATTGATATGATGTGCAAAAAACTCTAATTCACCAGTTTTGAGAGGTTCATAAGAGTGTTTTATATTGAGAAGTGTATTTTCCACTTCAATAATTTGTTGCTTTGAGATGAGTGTTATATCATCTCCACTTGTATTTTGATTTAAAATCTCTTCAAGTTTTGTAACTAAAAGTGAAATATCTTCTTTTGTATTGAGTGATAAACTATCATTTTTAAGCAGTTCTAGATTGAGTTTTTGTGGTAAATCTGATTTTGTAATGAGAACTATTTTTTCTTTATTTGTTGCATTTAAAATATCAACAATTTGTTTATCTTCATTATCAAATTCTCTGCTTCCATCAAAAAGTGCAATTACGATATCTGATTGTTCTATCGCTTCTTTTGACTTCTCTATCCCTATTTTTTCTATCTCATCACTAGCTTCTCTTATTCCAGCTGTGTCCACTATTTTAATGATATGAGTCCCTATTTTAACACTCTCTTCTATTGTATCTCTAGTAGTTCCTGCTATATCACTTACAATTGCACGATTGAAATTAAGAAGTTTATTTAAAAGACTTGATTTCCCAACATTTGGCTTTCCAACTATTGCTACTTTAAAACCTTCAATAAGTCCCTCTCTTCTTTTACTAGCTTCAAGTGTATTATTAAGTTTTGTTTGTGTTATCTCTAGTTTTTGTTGAATTTGCTCAAAAATATCTGCAGGTAAATCTTCTTCTGCATAATCTATATTTACCTCTGTATAAGCCAACATAAAAAGTAAATCTTTTCGTATATCATCAACAAAATTAGAGAGCTCACCTTTTAATTGTCTTGCTAAAAGTTTTACTGCATCTTCACTTCTAGCTTCAATCATTTTTGAAATAGCTTGGGCTTGAGATAAATCAATTTTGTTGTTCAAGTAAGCTCTTTTTGAAAACTCACCTGGAGTAGCTATTCTTGCTCCATATTGTATAGTTGTTTCTAAAACTAAGTTTGAAATAGCAATACCACCATGACATTGAAACTCAATCACATCTTCACCTGTAAATGATGATGGATTTTTAAAATAGATGATTAAAGCTTCATCTATGAGTTCATCTTTCGCATCATAGAGTTTAGAGAGTTTTGCATATCTAGCATTTATTTCAGTCTGCTTTGATATCTTTAAGGCAATAGACAGTGCCTCTTTTCCACTTAGTCGTACTATAGAAATAGAGCCAATTCCATTAGCAGTTGCTATTGCAACTATTGTATCTTCGTTTATCACTTATAAATTTAAGTATATTAGTTTGAACGATATTCGTTCACTAAAATATACTTATCTCCTTTGATATTTGTTTTTACTGCTACATATTTATCTGGAAATTCATCTCTTAGTTTTGTCAGTGCTATATGGATTAAAATACCATCTAATGGTTTTGTTTTATAAAAACCATCATTGTGAATAGTTTGAATTACAGGTTCTAGGTAAGTATGGATTGCTTGTTCTTGATTTGATAAAAATTGAGCAACTTCAAGTCTTAGCATCATATCATATTTATCATTTAGCCAATTAAAAAGTATATATGATAAAGCTTTGTATCTATACCCTTCTTTTCCTATTAATAAAGCACTATCTTCTCCATTGAATTCAATATAAACTGTTTTATTATCATCGATAATATCAACTTTTATTTCATCAATTTGATAACATAATTTTGAAAACAGATTTTCAACTTCATTTTTTATCTCATTGATAGTTTCTAAGTTATCTTTATTTATTTTTGGTGTTTTATGAAGTTCTAACTCTTCATTATTGTAAAAGTCATTAAAAATCTTTTCATCTTTAACTTGTTTTATTTGTGGTGTTTGAATAGTGTTTTGTACTGAATCTTCATTGTTAAGTGATTGTAATTTAGAAGATAAAGTTTCTACTTTCTTATTATCTTCACTCTTATCATTCCTATGATGTTTTTTATGATGAGATTTTCCTTTATGAAAACTAGCATTTATAATAGCGTCTTTAGCAAAGAATCCTAAAAATCCTTTGCTTGGAACTTGAATAATATCTATTTTGAGATCTGTTATGGAACATTTTAAAGATTTTGAAGCTTTTTCATATGCTTCTTCTAAGGTTTTACCTTGAAACTCTTGTACCATAATTTATCCTTTATTTTTTATTATGTTTTTTCTCTTCTAGATGTTTTTCATGTCTTTGTTCGCTTGCTTTTTTAAATATTGTATTTACATAGTATTGTTGACCAATTGTAAATAAGTTATTGATGAACCAATATAAAGTAAGTCCAGCTGGGAACCAAAGAAAGAAAAATGTAAATACAACAGGTAAAAACTGAAACATTTTTTGTTGTAACGGATCAGTCATAGTATTTGGTGTAATTTTTTGTTGTAAGAACATTGTTGCACCCATTAGAATTGGAAGAATAAAATATGGATCCATTACAGCTAAATCGTCAATCCATAATATCCATTCACTACCTTTAAGCTCAATTGCATTTAATAAAACTCTATAAATAGCAAAGAAAACAGGTATTTGTAGGATAATAGGAAGACATCCTCCCATAGGATTTGCACCCTCTTTTTTGTATAATTCCATCATATGCATAGATGCTTTTTGTTTATCATTTGAATATTTTTCTTGAATTGCTTTTACTTTTGGTGCTAAATCTTTTAATCTATTCATAGACACCATACCTTTATGAGATAGAGGNAATAGTATAAGTTTAATTAAAATAGTTGTAAAAACAATAGTCCAACCCCAGTTTCCAACATAGTCATGAATATATTGAAGCATTGTAAACATAGGTTTTGCAATAAATGTAAACCAACCATACTCAATAACAGAAGAAAGTCTCTCATCAAGTGCTACTAAAGTTTTATACTCTTTTGGTCCCATATACCCATGAAGTTTGATATTATCTTTTGCGTGGATAAACATATTTGGAGAATCATTGATATCTTTCATCACACTTACAGCCATACTTACATCATAGTTATATAAAACTGTGGCATAATATCTATCAAAAGCAGATGCTACATTTACACCAATTAATTCAGCACTTTTGTCCATATCTTCATCTTCAATAATGTTTAATGTACCATCATTTAAGCTTAGTAAAGCACCATGATCTGCATACATATCAGCTAAAACATTAGGTCTAAATCCAGGTGTGATAAAAAACTCTTCATTATTTGTTGNNGTTACTTCAAGATCATAGTTTCCATTTGGATAAAATGTTAAAACTTTTGTAAGTGTAGTATTTGTTAAATTTTGTGTTAAAGTAAGTTTTTGTACAGAATTTATTGCATCTACTTTATCAGTAGAAGCAACTACATTTACTTTAAATGCTTCATTGTTTACAGCAGTATTTGCAAATCTTACCTCTAAAGGTCGTAATTGATTTTGTTCAAAAAGATGAAGTTGTTTATGGTTTTCATCTACATATTGAACCTCTTTTAAAGTAACTTGACTTACTCTTCCTAAATTATCAATAGTGATAATATTGTTTTTTGTTTCAATTGTTGAAATAATATCAGTTGTAACTACAGTATTTGTTTGTGGAGCACTGTTTTGAGTCGGTGCTACTGTATTGTTTGTTGTAGGTGCTTGATTTTGTGCTTTTTGTTGAACTGTTGTGTTTTGTTTATTATATTCGTTTACAGCAGCTTGTTTTGGTTGTAAGTATAAAAAATCATAAGCTATAAAAAAAGCAAATGACAGTGCTGTTGCTATTAATATTTTTTTTTGTGTTTTCTCTTTATTCATATTGTTTGTGTTTATTGACATCTATTTATCCCATTTTGTATTGTGTTTCAGTATAAAGCATTGATTTTTATCTACTGGAACGAGCCAGTATTTTACCTTAATTTTTTTGAATTCTAGATTTATTTTGTTTTTTGCAGGAGATTTTATTTTTACATAATCAAATCCACCATCAAAAAGTGGGTTGCATTTTAGTATTCTAAGTATTGAAAAATAGAATGCTTTAAAAAAATTATTATGTTCAAATTGTGTTTTTGCATATGATGAGCAAGTTGGATAATATCTACAACTTCCAAATGAGAGTATAGTAAGATACTTTTGATAGAACTTTATAAGTAAAAGCACTAATTTATTCATTCATATAAGCCTAGTTTTTTAATTGCAAAATTAAAATCTTTTTGTAAAGTTTTATGGTCTCTCTCAAAAAGTTCACTTTTTGCTACAAATATATATTTCCCATTTGTAAGTTGTTTTTCTTTTTCTAAAACTAAAGCCCGAAGTTTCCTTCGAGCTTTGTTTCTATGAACTGCATTTCCAACTTTTTTTGATGATACAAAAGCGACATTTAAATTGTCACTTTTTTGAAAAAAAACAACAAAACTCTTAGTATGCCATTTTTTATTGCTTTTATATATTTGGTTGAACTCTTTGTGAGTATTTATTCTATGAGATTTGCTTAAACAGCTAATCTTTTTCTACCTTTAGCTCTTCTAGCCTTGATAACTCTTCTACCATTTTTAGTAGCCATTCTTGTTCTGAAACCGTGAGTTCTTTTTCTCGGTGTGTTATGTGGTTGATATGTTCTTTTCATCCCTAATTTCCTTTTTTCTAAATTGAGTTCGGGATTATATTTAAAAAATACTTAAGGTTAGTTTAGTCATTAAGATATAAAAATTAAGAATTGTAACTATTTATGCAATATATGAGATAAATAAAGAGATTTGTTTTAATCTAAAGTATAGTAAAATAAAAAGTTAGATTGACATAAAGGAAAAGGTTTGAAAAAGTTATTATTAATTACACTTGTGAGTGGAAGTTTATTTGCAGATGGTGCTGCTATTTATAATGCATGTAAAACATGTCATGGTGCTAAAGCAGAAAAAGTTGCTTTAGGAAAGTCAAAAGTTTTAGCATCATTGAGTAAAGATGAGATTGTTAAAACAATGAAAGGTTATAAAGATGGTTCATATGGTGGTGCGATGAAAGCTGTTATGATACCTCAAGTAAATAAATTAAGTGACGCTGATATAGAAGCAGTTGCACAATATGTACAAACTATAAAATAAGTTTTTATTGAAAAACTATAAGTTTCCAAGTAATATACTTGGAAACTTTTTTTATGCAATATTTACTACAACTTCATTATTTTTAAAATCAAACTCGACACTATTACCATCTTCAATTTTTTCTTCAAGAATTAAATCAGCAAGTTTATCTTCAACAATTTCATATAAAGCTCTTTTAAGAGGTCTTGCTCCATAAACAGGATCAAATCCAGCATCTGCTATATATTGTTTTGCTTCATTTGTCATTGTAAGTGTTATATCCCGACTTGCAACTTTTTTAGCAATTGAACTAAACATAATATCAACTATATTAACAATTGCTTCAAGTCCTAGTTGTTCAAATATCACTATATCATCAAGTCTATTTAAAAACTCTGGTCTAAAGTGCCCTTTGAGTTCAGTTAAAACTTCCTCTTTTCTTTGCTCTTTATCTTCAATCTCTATAATCTTTCTACTTCCTATATTTGAAGTTAGAATTATAATAGTGTTTTTAAAATCAACTGTAACACCTTTGTTATCAGTAAGTCTCCCATCATCAAGAACTTGCAGTAGTATGTTAAATACATCAGGGTGAGCTTTTTCTATCTCATCAAAGAGTATTACACTATATGGTTTTCGCCGAACTGCCTCTGTGAGCTGTCCTCCCTCTTCATATCCAACATACCCAGGTGCTGCTCCAACTAGTCTACTTGCACTGTGTTTTTCCATATATTCAGACATATCAAATCTTATAAGTGATTTTTCATCATCAAATAAAAATTTTGCTAATGTTTTTGCTGATTCAGTTTTACCAACACCAGTAGGTCCAAGGAACATAAAACTTCCTATAGGACGACTTTCATCACTAAGACCTGCTTTGTTTCTTTTAATTGCGCGACTAATTGCTTTAAGTGCTTCATCTTGTCCTATTACATCTTTTTTGAGAACATTTTCAACTTCTAAAATTCTGGCTTTTTCATCTTTGAGCATTTTATTTACAGGTATTCCTGTCCATCTTGAAACTATACTTGCAATTGCTTCTTCATCTACAAAATTTCGAAGTAATGTTCCATGCTCTTGCATTTTTGCCCATTTTTCTTCATTGTCTTTGATTTTTGCTTCTAGTTCTGGAATTTGTCCATATTCTATTTGTGCTGCCTCTTCAAATTTACTTTCTCTTTTTGCTCGCTCAGCTTTACTTTTAAGTTCATCTATTTGTGTTTTGATAGTTGACACAGCATTAAAAGTTTCTTTTTCATTTTGAAATTGTGTTTCCAGACTTCTTTGTTGTTCTTTTAAATCACTTAACTCTTTTTCTATCTCATCAAGTCTTTGTTTATTTTTGCTTCCTTTTTCCATTTTAAGAGCTTCTTTTTCCACTTCAAGTGTACTTATGGCTCGTTTAGCTGTAGAGAGTGCTGTTGGTTCAGACTCAATTTGCATTTTCAATTCAGCTGCAGCTTCATCTATTAAATCAATCGCTTTATCTGGTAAAAATCTATCTGTAATATATCTATCACTTAATTTTGCTGCACTTACTAAAGCACTATCATTTATAGTTACATTATGATGAGTTTCTAATTTTTCCTTAATACCTCTAAGAATTTGCAATGCTTCATTTACACTTGGTTCATCTACATTAATAGGTTGAAATCTTCTTTGCATTGCTGCATCTTTTTCAAAATATTTTCTATACTCTTTTAGTGTAGTTGCACCAATTGTATGTAGTTCCCCTCTTGCTAAGGCTGGTTTTAAGATATTTGCAGCATCCATACTTCCTTCACTTGCTCCTGCACCAATAATAGTATGAATTTCATCTATAAAAAGAATAATGTTTCCAACTTTTTGTACCTCTTTGATGACAGCTTTTAATCTATCCTCAAATTCTCCTCTATATTTAGCCCCAGCAATAAGAGCTGACATATCAAGACTTACCACTTTTTTATTTGCTAGTGAAGTTGGTACATCTTTGTTTACTATTCTTTGTGCTAAACCTTCTGCAATAGCAGTTTTTCCAGTTCCAGGTTCCCCTAGTAAAATAGGGTTGTTTTTTGTTTTTCTAATAAGAATTTGCATCATTCTTGTAAGTTGTTCGTCTCTTCCTATAACAGGGTCTAGTTTTCCATCTATGGCTCTTTGGTTTAAATCAATTCCATATTTTGATAGTGCTTCAAGATTATCATCTGCACTTTGTGACTCAACTTTAGCTCCACCTCTTATAGTTTCAAGCTCTTTTTTTACCTCTTTTAAATCAACATATTTTCCTAATACATCTTTAAATACTTGATGATTTAAGTTTGCTATTATCCATGTATCTACAGCTAAAAAACTATCTCCAGCACTTGCCATAAGTCCACTAGCATTATTCAAAGTATCTACAACATTTCTACTTATTTTTATGTTTTCTTTTGATACAGAACTTGCTGTTGTCAGCTTTCCAGCTACACTTTTAGCTTCTAGTTCAATAGCTGTTTTATCTAAATTCATTTTATTTAATAATTGATTTAACACACTATTTGTATTTGTTAGAAGTCCCCAAAGTATATGTACTACTTCTACTTCACTGTTTTTATTATGTAAAGCTAGACTTAGTCCTGACTCTATTGTTTCTTGCATTTGGTTCGTTAATTTTTCAAAAATATTATTGCTCATTATTCAATCCTTTTAATAAGTTTAGCACTCAATATATATAAGTGCTAAGAAAATTATAACAGTTTAGTCAATGTTTGTCAAGTGTATTATGAAAATAAAAAAAGCAAGGATTATCCCCTTGCTTTTGTTGCTGTGTTAAACTCTTGTTGTTATAAACTACATCCTTGACCTACACTGGTGTGTACCTCTTTTAATCCACACTTTGTACAAAGGTATTCAAATTCAGTAATTCCACTACAGCCATGATTTTTTAAAATTCGTTTTTTAATAGGTTCTACTTTGAAAAGTGCACCAGTATTTTCATCTTTAAAACTTTTTGGTTCAGCGAAGCATGATGGGCAAGTACCACTATCAAGTATCGCTTGTTTAGATTTTTTAGATTTAAAATATAAAAGAATAGAGAATATAGCTATCAAAAAAAGAAGTAAGATAGCTATAATTGTGTACATATTTTAGTTATTACTTTACAATGTCGTAATTTTTCATTACTTCTTCGATTTTTTTCATATTTTCTTTACTTGGAGGAGTTAGTGGAAGTCTATATTCCAATGTATCTATAAGTCCAGCTATATACATAGCAGCTTTGATAGGAATAGGGTTTGATTCACAAAAAAGTATACTGTTTATAGGATAGAGTATATTATTTAATTCTTTTGCTGTTTCAAAGTTTCCATTTAAAGCTTCATGTGTAAGTTGACTTTTTAAATCTGGTAATAAGTTTGCAGTAACAGAAGTGATACCTGCACCACCATTTGCTAAAATTGGAAAATCAATAGCATCATCACCACTTAATATTTTTAACTCAGGTCTTTGAGAAAGTAGCTGAGTTGTTCTATCTAAACTTCCAGTTGCTTCTTTAATCCCATAGATATTTTTACAATCATCAAAAAGTCTTATTACAGTATTTGCTTCTATATCTACACCTGTTCTTCCAGGTACATTATAAAGCATAAGTCCAATTTCTGGTACAGCATTTGCTATAGCTTTATAGTGTTGATATAATCCCTCTTGAGATGGTTTGTTGTAATATGGGCTTACTGAAAAAAGTGCATCAACACCACATTTTTGAGCGTGTTTTGCTATCTCCATTGCTTCTGCAGTTGAGTTACTTCCCGCACCTGCCAATACTTTTGCTTTTGTACCTTTCGCAACTTCAACGGCAATCTCTATACATCTTTTATGTTCATCATGAGTAAGTGTTGCACTTTCTCCAGTTGTTCCAACTGGACAAATAGCATCTATCCCATTATTTATTTGTCTTTTAATTAGATTTGCATAGGTTTGCTCATCTAGTTTCCCATTTTTATATGGGGTTATGATAGCTGTAGTAGCCCCAGTAACAATTGTCATTATACTTTGTCCCTTAGTGTTTTATATATTATACCGCGATTATATCAAACATTGTATAATAATGATATTAGACAAATAAAGAATAAACAAATCCAAAAAGAATAGTTGACAACCCAATTAAAATTTCTGATGGAGTATTATCTTCTCCCACTAAACCTATTCTAACTTGATTAAGCATTACAAAGAAACCAACAATAATAAGTGCAAATACTAATTCCATCTCATACTCCTTGATAAGTTTTAATTATTAAAGTATAAAATAGAAATATTTAATTATATAAAATTATTTTGAACTAGTTGAGAAGATTAATTTAAATTTATGTATAACTATAGATTATTAAATGATAGTTGTTTAACTATTCCTGTTTTAAATTTTTTTCTAGTTTTGAACTATAAAAAGATATTGGATAAGTAAGTAATAAATAACCAATAGCAAGTGGAATATAGCTTTCAAGTGTAGAGTAGGTATATGCATTAACTTCTTGAGCATTCATAGTAAATTCACTAATTGAGATAATCGATAAAAGGGAAGAGTCTTTTATAATTGATGCAAATTGTCCAGTTAAAGCTGGTAACATTCTTTTAAAAGCTTGAGGGAAGATTACAAATCTATAAATTTGGTAATTAGACATACCAAAAGAAGCTCC
>JGI997J19993_1000461_pt1 | contig 11337 bp, 7 predicted proteins | sample Etolagbewater25m_FD_19993 | JGI IMG/M metagenome (IMG submission 19993)
GAAACGATGCGCTCAGAGGGTAAAATTCCCGCGACCTATGAGGTAATTCACGGCCACGCTTGGGCGGCACAAGAGGTGATTAAAGGGCCAGACCGAAATCGAACAGGCCTGGTAGAAATATCTTTAGATGAGTTTGCAAAACAGACTAAACAACTCACCTAACCTTTTATTTAATTGCTTCTCCAGCAAGAAGCCGTTTATTTAAAGTTGGCAGGCCTGTTAACTTTTGATGACTTTAATTTTTAATAAATCGTTGTTTTAAACGACTTTTTTAACATACGCCACGTTATTTTTCAGCGTCTCAACCACCACTTCATCGCCTTCAAACAACACGGCACCATCTACACTTTTAAATGTCCACGTGGTGCCTTTGTACATGACGCTCAACGAACCGCCATGCGCCACAATCGCACCGGTATCGCCGGTTTGCATGGTCTCAAGCGGTAGGTCATCCTTATCCATGCCTTTCATAAAGAAACCACGCAGTGCGTAGGTGAGCAGACCGCCTAATAGCATGGCCATCAGCAGTTGCACTTCGCCCGAGTACCAATCAAACAAAAAGCCACTCACCCCCACCAAAATAAACGCGACACCAAAAAACAACAAAATAAATGTGCCCATTAACAGTTCAGCACCTAATAACGCAAAGCCGATGGTGAGCATGATCCATGCGGGAATAACCGGTAATATATTTTCCATTAAAACTCCTAAACCGCTCTATTTAACGGTTGTATTCGATTGACCTAACAAACTCACCAGAGCAGTTAAAGAACCGACCATCTCGGATGTTTCAATTGGCACCACCACTTTATTGGCTGAATCGCTGGCGGCCAGCTTAGAGAAAGCCGCAATACGATCTTTAGCCAATAAGAAACCGGCAGCGTTTTGATTCACCGCCATCGCCTCATTAATCACTTCCATGGCTCGTTGTTCACCCATCGCCAACTGCTCTTTCTCATACTTGTGTGCATCGGCCATACGCTCGACCGCTTCGGCCTGTTTAAAAGCTTGCTGTCGTTCCCCTTCGGCCTGCATAATCAGCGCGTTTTTATCCCCTTCGGCTTCGGTTTCCGTAGCGCGACGACGACGCTCGGCTTCCATTTGCAGCTCCATCGCTGTTTGCACCGCTTGCGGTACCGAAATATCGGCCACTTCGACACGCGTTACTTTCGCACCCCAAGTAGAACTGGCGGCATCCAAAGCGATCAGCAAAACGGCATTTAAGTCGGCACGCGAACTTAATGTTTCATCCAGCTCCATTCGACCAATTTCGGCACGCAACGTCGTTTGTGCTAACTGCGCAATGGCAATTTTTAAATCTTGAATTTCATAGGTTGCTTGTTTGGCATCATTAATACGAATAAACACCACCGCATCAATCTGAATGCTAACGTTATCTTTGGTAATCACCGCCTGACGCGGCACATCAATAATCTGCTCTTGGGTACTAAATTTAGAGCGACGCTGATCGATAAACGGCACGATAAAATTAATCCCCGCCCCTAATGTTCGGTGATACTTTCCTAAACGTTCAATCACCCACTTCTCCGCCTGAGGGACAATTTTTACCCCTAAGAAGAGATAGATTACAACCAGTGCAGAAACCACACCCACAAAACTAAGAAACTCCATAAATCACCCTCTCCACTCGATCAATCATTTAATACTCTGCATAATAACGTATCTAAAAAAACGTATCTAAAAAAGAAACAAAGTCAAAATAAACCACACAACTCACCCCGCTCCAAAATTAGAAAAAACACTTAAATAAGCAATTAAACTTACAAACACATAAAATAAACATACTTTAAAGCATTAAAGCATGTTTATAAATAATCACATTCAAAGCACTGAGGCTACTGGCACAAACGGTGCTTCCTTTTTTTCAATACCGATTATTCTCCACCATGATATGAAGTACGAATTGTATAATCGATTTGAATAGACTTCACAGAAGCAAATGCATTAGAGGAACAACCATGTTTTCAAAATTAAACCTTAAACAAAAAGTTTTAGGTGCTTTACTACTGGTAGGCATCATTCCGTTTAGCTATATCGCCATTAAAGCGACTCAAACCTCTCAAACATCTTTGGAAAAACAGGCCTTTGCGCAACTCGAAGCTGTGCGAGACATTAAAAAATCTGCCATTGAACGTTATTACTCCACTATTAAAAATCAACTAATCACCACTGCCAATAACCTTACTGTTGTTTCGGCCACCACAGAACTTAACAGCGCTTTCCAACGATTCTCAGAGGAAGCGGGCATAGAGTCAAGCGATCTAAATAAACAAACAGAGCAGGTTAAAAAGTACTGGCAAAATGAATTTGGTAAGGAGTTTCAAAAACAAAATAACACGCAGTTTAGCTTTGATGCATTTAACGCCTTATCTGAGGATGCAATCCATTTACAATATGCCTTCATTGCCGACAACTCGCACCCGTTAGGCAGTAAAAACAAACTTAACAAGTCGAACGACACCTCAAGCTACAGTCAAATTCATAATACTTACCACCCTTGGTTCAATCAGTTTCTAGATAAGTTTGGTTACTACGATATCTTTTTAGTAAATACAAGCGGCCAGGTGGTCTATTCGGTATTTAAAGAACTGGATTACGCCACCTCTCTAGAAACAGGCCCTTGGAAAGACAGCCCTTTAGCAAAATCCTACCAAAAGGCTAAAACCTTAAAAGAAGGTCAAGTAACGGTTACCGATCTTGCGCTTTACACCCCATCTTACCAAGCACCGGCAGGGTTTGCCGCAACGCCTATCAACCAAAATGGTCAACGTGTTGGAACCCTGATATTCCAACTGCCATTAGCAAACATTACCGCAATCATGTCGGACCGTTCGGGTATGGGAGAATCAGGCGAGACCTATTTAGTCGGCGCAGATCAACTAATGCGTTCCGACTCTTTTCTTGATCCTGAATACCATTCAGTCGTCGCCTCTTATCGTGATCCAATTAAAGGTAAGGTTAACACCGAAGCTTCTATTGCGGCGATTCAAGGTCAAACAAATTCTAAAATCATTACTGACTATAATGGAAATTCCGTTCTATCTGCTTATGCTCCTCTGACATTTGGTGGCAATCAATGGGCTATTATTGCTGAAATCGATGAATCTGAAGCTTTCGCCTCCGTAATCAGCTTGGAAAATCTAATCATTATTAGCTCTGTTGTTATATTAATTATTATTATGGTTTTTGGTTGGTGGCTTGCAAATACATTGGCTACACCAGCGATTCGTTTAACCAAAACCATGAATGACGTTAGCCACTCTTTTGACTTCTCACAAAGGGTCAGCGTATCGACTCAAGATGAAATAGGACAAGCAGGCCAGGCCTTTAATAGCTTACTGATTAAAACCGCTGACGCTTTAAATGAGGTTAACCTCACCATGAGCGGTATTGCTAAAGGGCAATTTAGTCAGCGAATACAAACAGAACTGGTTGGTGATTTAGCCACCTTAAAAATGAATGTGAACGACTCCGCTAAAAGCGTCGATAACACCATGCAAGCATTAGGTGAAATTATGACAGCTATTAGCAATGGTAATTTCAAAGCACGAATGAATCAAAGTGTAGAGGGTTCGTTTCGAAATAATGTGGATAATGCTATGCAATCTATGGATACCGCCATTGCAGAACTTGGACATGTTATTCACCAATTAAGTCTCGGTGACTTCTCTGCCCGTGTTCATTCAGATTTACAAGGCGATTTAGACACCCTTAAACAAAATACTAATCAGTCGGTTGAGCAATTAGAAACAGCTATGGATGAAATCATCCAAGCAATAGTCGCTCAAAGCAAAGGGGATTTAACCGTGACTGTAGTAGGCCAATACCAAGGCGAGTTAGCAAAATTAAAAGACGCCTACAATCAAACGAAGGAACAGCTTAATAACGTATTACAACAAGTGAATAATTCAGCGAACATGGTCAGCACAGCCAGTGAAGAGGTTGCTGCTGGAAGCATGGATCTAAATGATCGAACTCAAAACCAAGCCGCCTCTCTCGAAGAAACTGCGGCATCAATGGAAGAACTCACCGCTACGATTAAGCACAATACCGACAATGCCAATACCGCAGACCAACTTTCTCGTGATGCCCGCACTCAAGCTGAACAAGGCCAAGTCGTCATGCAAGACAGTATTACCGCTATCACCGACATTGAAGCTTCGAGTAAAAAAATTGAAGAAATTATTGGCCTAATCGACAGCATCGCTTTCCAAACTAACCTATTGGCGCTAAATGCTGCCGTAGAAGCCGCACGTGCAGGTGAACATGGTCGGGGGTTTGCTGTCGTTGCGGGTGAAGTTCGTAACCTTGCAGGAAAATCAGCGGATGCAGCCAAAGACATTAAAGGCTTAATTGAGGCCACGTCAAAAAGTATTACTAATGGTTCACAAAAAATTGAACAAACCAGTGAATCCTTGCGTAATATCAATAGCGCGATTCAAAAAGTCAGTGATGTTGTTAGTGAAATAGCCGCCGCTTCACATGAACAAAAGCAAGGTATTGAGCAGGTGAATCAAGCGATTACCGCCATTGACCAAACCACTCAACAAAATGCCGCTCTTGTTGAAGAAACCACTTCTGCTGCGCAATCCATGAGCCACGAAAGTATTAACCTAACGAAAGCAGTTGCCGGGTTTAAATTAGACACCGCTATTCAAAAACAACTATCAAAGTTTTAACCTTTCTATCTTAAAACGAGGCTAATGCTTTAGCATCGTTTTAAGACCTTTTACTCAATTCATCTCCTGTGGATCCACATCAATGCTCCAGCGCACTTTACGCGCTAACGGACTGGAATAAACATAAGGCTCCACTTGATTCCAAAGTTTATGCAGTTGCGAGCGCTCTTTAGATTGCAATAAAAGCTGGTAGCGATAACGTCCTTGACGACGTTCCATGGGTGCGGAAACCGGCCCCCAAACCTCTAGCGATTGAGTATCGGTTGCTGACGGACTTTGCATTTGCAACAATGCCGACTTTAACTCATTCAAAAAGCGCATCGCATCGTGCGCATAATTGGCCTCAGCACGCAGCATAATTTGAAATTTAAACGGCGGCAACGAAGCGGTTTTACGCTCCTCTAAGGCATTAATGGCAAACTGATCATACCCTTGGCTAATTAACGTTTTTAACATGGGATGGTCTGGGTGATGCGTTTGAATCAGCACTTCGCCGGCTTTTTTGCCGCGTCCAGCGCGACCTGCAACTTGTAAAATTAACTGCGCCATTCGCTCGGGCGCTCTAAAATCCGCCCCAAATAAACCTTGATCAATGTCGATCAATCCTACTAAGGTCACATTGGGAAAGTGATGCCCTTTTGCCAGCATTTGCGTACCAATTAAAATATCCGCTTCGCCACTGCGCGCCAAGTCGGTGAGTTCTTTCATCTTGCCTTTTAAGCGCGTGGTATCACGGTCAATTCTGACAATCCGCTGTTCTGGAAACCACTCGGTAACCGTTTCAGTTAAGCGCTCGGTGCCTTGCCCCACCTTAACAAATTCAGTGCATTCACAACTTGGACAGGCCTGCGGTGCAAAGGCTTGATGACCGCAGTGGTGACAACGTAAGGTATCTGCCGAACTTGGGAATGCCGCTTGATGAAGGGTCATGTTTGAATCGCAACTGGGGCACTGCGCTTGCCAACCACAATCGTGACACATCAAGACGGGTGCAAAGCCACGACGGTTTAAAAACAACAGCACTTGACCGCCGGCCTTAAGGTGTTTTTGCATGGCATTCTTTAACGGTGCAGTCACGCCCTCTTGGACTTTTTCGCCACGAATATCCAACAGTTTAATGGATGGCATTTGCGCATTGGCCGCACGTTGTTTGAGCTGTAAATACGCATAACGTCCGGTTTTAGCGTTATGCAGGGTTTCTAAAGCCGGCGTGGCCGACCCTAATACAACCGGAATTTTCAAATCAAACGCGCGGCGAATCATTAAATCACGCGCCGAATAACGAAACCCTTCTTGTTGTTTAAAGGAGAGGTCGTGTTCTTCATCGATAATGCATAAACCCAGGTTTTTAAATGGCGCAAAGATCGCTGAACGTGTACCTAGCAAGACATTCACTTGCCCAGTACGCACCAAATGCCAAGCGCACAACCTTTCAGAGTCATTCATGCCCGAGTGCAAGGTGGCAATTGGCTTTTGCAAAAATGCGTTAAAACGCGATACCATTTGTGGGGTTAACCCAATTTCTGGCACCAATACCAAGGCTTGCTTACCCTGTTTAATGGCTTGTTCAATCATCCCCAAATAGACTTCGGTTTTTCCGCTACCGGTGACCCCTTCCACTAAAAACGCCTTAAATGTCTTATCGGGAAGTTGGGTAACGGCCTTCACAGCCTGTTGCTGCTCTTCGTTTAAAACATGGTTAGGGGCATCGCCCAAGAATGCGTCGGCAAGACAGAGCCCACGATGCTCTTCAACCCAACCCGCTTCTATAAATTTTTTAAGACTGGCGCGCCAACTCTCAAGTTGGTTATTTAAGAGCGCGGCACTTAAAGCTTTTGACGAAGTTTTTAATAAATTAAACAGTGAGATTTGATGTTTGGCATTTTTAGGTAAATCCTCAACCAAAATTTTTCTGCCTGCTGCCGACAGTTGCCAAACCGGCAAACCTTGCACACTAATCGGTTCTCCGGCTCTTAATTTCTTTGGCAGTGCGGCTTGAACCACTTCGCCAATCGGTTCATGATAATACTGTGCCGCCCACTCTATAAATTGCAAATGGGCTTGATTAAAAAGGGGCTCGGCATCCAGCACTTCTAGGACGGTTTTGATTTTTTTAGGATCATAATCAGACTGTTCAGGTAGGTTCATGACCAAACCGATCAGCTCTTTATTACGAAACGGAATACGTACCCGCCCCCCCAAAACAGGCTTAGCACCCTCGGTTAAATCAAATAAATAATCTAACGGGGTTAAAAATGGGCCAGGCACTGCAACTTGAATAATCATGTGGGCATTTTACCCAATCCTTCACACTATGTTGAGAATGATTAAAGGGTTACCCAGACAAAACCTGATAAATTAAAAGGGAATACAAATAGGAGACTCATTATGTCAACTCGAGCCATGCTTTTAACGCTTAGTCTGTTTTTACTGGGCTTACAAGGTTGCACAATTTATCCAACCCATACCAGAGCGGCTGTGAGCGTGCACGAACCGAATATGCACTTGAAACTGGTGTTTACCGATTATGATCGCCGTTATATTCAATCGTTTTACGGCCATCGCAAGCCGTATGGTAAAGTTCCACCAGGTCATTACAAACGATATTCGCGTCATAAACCGCTGCCGAGTCAATATCGTCCTGTGCCCATTCCAAGAGAACTCGATCGTCGGTTAACGCCGCTACCCGCTGGTTATATTCGCGTGATGATTGGCAATGATTTAGCCATTATGAACACTCGAACGCGCGTGCTGTATGACATTATCTGGCAAATTCGTTAGCCTCCGACACTGGCAACTTGCTGTGCATTTAGGTTGTCGAGCGAATTCAGCAGGCCTGCTAAGTTTTAAAAACGACCTAAAACAACCTAAAAGCAACAGGCCTGCTGAATTTCAACGGTTTCAAGTTTGCTGAATGGCGTAAAATCCTGCAAAAAAAACACTAAAAACGTACAATATTGGCAAATTTTAAGATAATTAATTCCTATGCCGTTTGCCAAATTTCTGAACCAATTTATTCAAATTCAAGACCGCTTTCAAATCAAACTCGGACACATTGTCGCCTGGGGCAGTTTGTCATTGGTGCTACTAACGGCACTCATTGTGATTTTGCGCTACGGTTTCAATACCGGTTCCATCGCCATGCAAGAGGCCGTTATGTACAACCACGCCATTTTATTTATGTTGGGCATCGCTTACACCTATCAGCAAAATCAACATGTGCGTGTTGATGTGTTTTACTCGCAAGCCTCACCGAAACGCAAAGCGTGGATCAACTTAATTGGCGTGTTAGTTCTGGCGATTCCAAGCATGTTTTATCTGTTTTGGAGTGGCTGGGATTACGTCAGTGCCAGTTGGGCGGTTCAAGAAACTTCGGCAGAAGGCGGTGGTTTAGGCTATTTATATCTGATCAAAACCCTGATTTTAATTATGGCAGGCCTGGTGATTTTGCAATCCTTGGCGGTCGCAGCCAAATCTTGGTTAGAGATTCGTTACCCAGAGTGGTTAGCCAACGATAACCTCAATGAAACCGAGGGGAAATTTTAATGGAATGGCTTGCTCTGGTTCTTTTTGCACTTATTTTTGTTGCCCTACTGATTGGTTTTCCGGTTGCTTTTACCTTAGCCGGTGTATCACTGCTGTTTGCCCTGTTCGCTAACGCCATTGGCGCGTTTGATATGGCCTTTTTACAAAGCCTGCCCAATCGTGTGTATGGCATTATGGCCAATGAAACCCTGATTGCTGTGCCGCTATTCGTGTTTATGGGCATTATGCTTGAGCAGTCTAAAATTGCTGAACAGCTACTGACCACCATGGACGAAGTAATGCGCGGTGTAAAAGGCGGCTTAGGGATAGCCGTGATTCTAGTAGGTATGCTATTAGCGGCCAGCACCGGAATTGTCGGTGCAACGGTGGTCACTATGGGCTTATTGGCGCTACCGACTATGCTCAAACAAGGGTATTGTCCCAAACTGGCCAGTGGAACCATATGCGCCTCTGGAACGCTTGGGCAAATCATTCCGCCATCCATTGTCTTAATTCTATTAGGCGATGTTTTGTCTTCATCTTATCAACAAGCGCAACTTAACCAAGGCATCTTCTCACCAGAAACGCTGTCTGTAGGCGACCTATTTATTGGCGCGCTGTTTCCCGGCATGATGTTAGTGGTTTTATACATGCTGTACATTTTTATCAAAGCCGTCATGCAACCAGACAGTGTTCCAAATAATGTCGGCAAACCGGTTGAACCGGGTTTGTCAAAACGTGTTCTTGGCAGTTTAATCCCGCCCTTAATGCTCATTCTATTAGTACTCGGTTCAATTTTGGGTGGCTTTTCAACACCGACTGAAGCAGCAGCTTTAGGTGCTTTAGGTGCGACGATCCTTGCGCTGTTAAAAAGTAAGCTTAGCTTTAAAACCTTAAACATCGTCATGCGCAATACGCTAAACGTTACCAGCATGATTTTCTTAATTTTTATTGGTGCCGCGGTATTTTCCCTAGTTTTTAGAGGGTTAAGTGGCGATGATTTAATTACCGAATTACTAACCGGCCTGCCAGGTGGCGTGTTTACCGCCATGCTGATTGTCATGGCGCTGATGTTTGTGCTTGGCTTCTTTCTCGACTTTATCGAAATAACCTATGTCGTCGTACCAGTCGTGGCGCCCATTCTATTAATGATGGGCGTTGATCCAATTTGGCTGGGTATTATGATTGCCATTAACCTGCAAACAGCCTTCTTAACGCCGCCGTTCGGTTTTGCACTTTTCTATTTACGAGGCGTTGCGCCTCCAGAACTCAAAACCAGTGACCTTTACAAAGGTACCGTACCATTTATTATTATTCAGCTCAGTGTATTAGCTTGCATTGCAATTTGGCCAGAATTGGTAACTTGGTTACCAAGCGTGTTATAAGGCTTTTAGGGCAGGCCACTCATATTTAAGAGTATTTTACGCACCAATAGAGAGATACCCTTTTATAAAAGCCTACTTTTTGAACCAATCGCCTAAAAACTGTCATTTCTCTGGGCTTGTCTATTGGCAATGCTGGGTTTGTTCGCTAGAATCGCAAGACATATTAATCAAACCTCACCCCACTGGCGATGTGAATGAATTCAAAAAATCTCTACGCTCAGCTTGAACAGAGCGTTGCTCTCCTTAGAGAAGAGAAAGAGAATAAGCTACCGATCATTTGTGCTTTTTACGAAGCCGTTATCGTCTTTACGCCCAAACTTACCCCCGTATTATCAACGATGAAGCCAAACGCCTCTTTAAAGACTATCTCGACAATGACTCATTTATTGAAACGATCCCTTTTTCAAAAAATAAAAAAGCCCCCCTTATGTTTAATATCAAGGTGAGCCCCCTCTTTGGATAAAGTCTGTCAACGACACACAGATTAAGACACCCACACTTTAAAAGTGCCATAAAAAGCCTGAACTTCACTGGGTTATAAATATAACTTGCAACGTCATTAGTTTTTTAGTATAATCCGGACCTTCCTCAGGCCAGTAACCTTTTGTTAGTGACCTGAACGGACAAAAAACGAGCATTTTGCCCCAGTTTTAGCACTTCGACCTCGGCCTCTCTTGGAGACAATTTCCAAGCATAGCAGCGCCTTCGAATCGACCGTTTAGTTGCAAAACGCTCATTAAGAGATTCTAAAAATAGAGTCTCACTATATAGACGCTTTTGCCCCAGAATAACTACTACGGTCCATATCAAACCGATATCGACAGCGCAATTTAGACCCCTCAACGGTTTCCATTGTCTGATTCAAATTTCCATTTGAACGCACGTTTTTCATTATTCCAGGGCAATTAGACCCAAGCACATCGTGCAAAAGGAAAATGAATGACAACAGAAGTCAAATTTGAAGATTTGGGCTTAAGCTCAGACTTATTAAAAGCCATTACTGATATCGGCTATGAAACCCCTTCTCCGATCCAAGCCCAAGCGATCCCTGTTTTACTTAAAGGTGGCGACATCTTAGGTATGGCACAAACAGGTACCGGTAAAACCGCTGCGTTTGCTCTTCCGGTTTTAAGTAATGCCGATTTTAGCCAAAAAGACCCTCAAGTATTGGTGTTAGCACCAACACGTGAATTAGCAATCCAGGTTGCTGAAGCGTTTCAAGGGTTTGCTCACCATATGAAAGGCTTCCATGTGCTACCAATTTACGGTGGTTCAGATTACGGTACTCAGATCCGTGCGCTAAACCGTGGTGTGCACGTTGTAGTGGGGACGCCTGGTCGTGTTATGGATCATATCCGCAAAGGCACACTAAAGCTTGATAAGCTAAAAACGCTTATCTTGGATGAAGCGGATGAAATGTTACGCATGGGCTTTATTGATGACGTTGAGTGGATTCTTGAACACACGCCTAAACAGCGTCAAATTGCCTTGTTCTCTGCGACTATGCCTAAAGAAGTTAACCGCATTGCGCAAAAGCATCTTAACAACCCTACTGAAGTTATTATTAAGCAAGCAACGGCAACGGCCACCACGATTGACCAGAAGTATTGGTTAGTCAGTGGTACGCACAAACTTGACGCTTTAACACGTATCTTAGAACACGAACAAACTGACGGTATTATCATCTTCGTTCGTACTAAAACAGCAACGGTTGAACTGGCTGAGAA
>JGI997J19993_1000462_pt1 | contig 11334 bp, 8 predicted proteins | sample Etolagbewater25m_FD_19993 | JGI IMG/M metagenome (IMG submission 19993)
ACATTTGTTAAAGCGGGAACTTCTGTACCAGGATAGTTAAAGCAAACATCTTTAAACTCTATTTTTCCAGCAAATTTAGGACGCTCAACAAACTCCTTACCTGCCGGTCTTTCTGCTTCCTTAGAAATAATTTCATTTAAAGTTGTATACGAAGTTTTAGCATCCCAATAGTTAGAAATCAAAGAAGCAGCTTGTCCCATCGGCGCCACAGTTCTTGATGTCAAAATAACAACTGCAATAAGCCCACCCATAGTAAGTTCAAACTCTTGAATTAGATAAACTCCAAAAACAACTACAAAAACACAACTGCAATAAGCCCACCCATAGTAAGTTCAAACTCTTGAATTAGATAAACTCCAAAAACAACTACAAAAACTGTATTTAACTGAATAAAAAGATTCGTCACATTAGGAATAGAAGATGACAAAAGACGGGATTTTAAATTTTTCTCAGCTATTTCACCGGTTGATTCTTCCCACTCCCACTGCATTTTTCCATTCATTCTCATAGATTTAACAGTCTCTATATTTTGTAATGTTTCTATCAGGATTCCATTCTTTTTAGCACTCGCTTCATGAGAAGACTCTATACTCTTTTGAAGAGGTTTTCTTATGACTAGGGCATAAATCAGAATAAGCAGCATGGTAATCATAGGCACCAAAACCAAAAAACCACCAATGTAGTATATAACAGCTAAAAATATAATTGCAAAAGGTAGATCAATAATAGCCGTCATTGTAGCGGTCGTAAAAAAAGATCTAACAGATTCGAAGTCTTTTAAATTATTTGCAAAAGAACCGACAGAAGGAGGATGTTCAGCCATTTTAAGGTCTAATACTTTTTCAAATATAATTGATGACATAATAATATCACTCTTTTTACCAGCCAGCTCAAGTAAATATCCCCTCATAAGTTTTAAGAAAAAATCCAATATATAAACAAAAACTATACCGATTGTAAAAACCATTAATGTTTCTTGCGCATTATTTGGAATTACTCTGTCATATACATTCATTGTAAAGAGAGGTGTTGCTAATACAAAAAGATTTACAAGAAAAGATGCCCAAAGGACATCTCTATATATAGGAGCAGAGAGCTGTAGTGTACTCCAAAACCAATGTTTTTGTTTTAATTGGAGTGTTCTTGAATTTTTATTATCATACTCAAACTCTTTTTTGAGCATATATGCAAAACCTAGATACTCTTTTGAGAGATCCTTGACACTTATCCACTGTTCAAGCCCTTCACCTTCGGGGTATATAATCTTTGCCTGAGATTTATCTTCATTAAAGCGTTCTAAAATACATACATTATCATTGCTAAGAAGTAAAATCATCGGAAGATGAAGACCTAACATATCTTCTATAGGTCTTTTTATAAGAGTTGATTTAAGTCCTGCACGAGCAGCAACACGGGAAAAAAGAGACTTCGACTTTCCCTTTGAAAATAGCTTTTGGTCACTATGTATAGGCAATCCGCTAAGTAGAGCCTCTTTAGTAAAAGGTTTATGAAAAAGCTTTGTAAATAAAACTAATACTTCTAAAAGCGAGTCTTCATTTACTGTAATTGTATGCTCGTTCATTGACGCCCTTATAAATTATTTAATAAAATAGTTCAACTTCAATACGACGATTTGCTTTTCGCCCCTCTTTTGTTCTATTTGACTCAATCGGATCAAGTTCTCCACGTCCAGCTGTCGTAAGACGAGATGCTTCTACACCTTCTTTGACAATGGCTCTCTTTGTTGCAAAAGCTCTTCTTTGCGAAAGTTCCATATTCATTACAGCTTTACCAACACTATCAGTATGACCAATAATTTTAGCCTTATAAAGCTTATTGTCTTTCATAAATCTTGCAAATGCTTTTACTTCGCTCATTGATTCACTCAGTATTTTATCAGATGTTGGTTTAAAGTTAAGCTGTAAAGTTTCTTTTAAAGGACAACCATTTGGATCTACCTTTAAACCTTTTAAAGTATCTAAACATTTATCTTGATAATCTGCAACACCATCGCCATCCATATCTAAAGGACAGCCTTTCTTATCAGTAAGTACCCCTTNAGGAGTATTTTTGCACTTATCTTTATAATCAATTACACCATCTCTATCACTATCATGAGGACAGCCATTTTTATCTACTNTTGAGTGTCTTGGAGTGCCTGGNCAAATATCATAGTTATCAAAAACGCCATCTCTATCACTATCAATATCTGGTATAAATTCTACATATATACTAACCATAACNCTATTAGAGAGTTNTCTACCTTCATCTGTTTCATCACTGTAAGCTAAATCTTTCCCAGCTCTATACTCTACATATATAATATCTTTACTGATATTATTATCTAAAAGTTTGTTTTGTATTGTCTTTGCATAATCTTTACTAAGCGTAGTACTGTTGCTTTCATTGAGTGAATAACGAAAGATATTTTCAATACTCTTAGCATATGTATCTGAATCTATTTTATTTTCATTAAAATCATCTGTCGGTCTATCAGTATGTCCAATAACAGTGATTTTTATTTCTCTGTTATTTTTAGTATAAGTATCAATTTTTGTGAGTATTTTGTCAAATTCATTTTGAGAATTTGCATCCATGCCTTCATTGGTAAACGCAAGCATATTAAAACGAATGATCTCATCAAAATTACCATCCATAAATGTATCTATATTCTTTTTCATAGGTTTATCTGATGCAAGCATACCGTAATTATCATCATATGTTGTTCCAAAGAGAGATAAAGTAGACAGTAATGTTATTGCTAATATTTTTATTAAATTCATTCTTTTTAACCTATTATTATTTCTATTTCAACACGACGATTGAGAAGTTTACCTTCCGCCGTACTATTATCCGCGATGGGCTCACTTTCACCTCGTCCTTCTGTTGTCATTAAATCTGGTGAGATACCAAGTTCAACTAAAGCTTTTTTTACCGAAACGGCTCTTTTTTTAGAGAGTCTCATATTTAACTCTTCATCACCCTTAGAACTTGTATGTCCAACTATATTCAACTGATAGTTTGTATTTTTCTTAATAAACGCAGCAAACTTGACTATATTTTCATAAGAGCTTTTTTCAATAACATCACTGTAGTATTTAAAATTCACACCAAGATTAAGTGATATAGCACATCCAACATCGTTAACTTTATATCCAATAGGAGTATCTAAACACTGGTCTTTATAATCTTTGACTCCATCCATATCTCCATCTAATGCACATCCATCTGGAGAAACTTTAGCATTCTTTGGAGTTAATGGACACTTGTCTCTACTGTCTATAACGCCATCACCATCACCATCCCTAGTCATTTTCTTACAACCATAGGGCATAATGTCGTTTTCTAAAAGTGAATTATCGCAAAGATCTTGATTATCTACAATATTATCTTCATCAACATCAAATTTTACGGGAATTGTGTCTAAAATTTCATGAGCTTCACTATTACCGTAAAGGTTAACACGAGAGTTAAATTCCTCTATATCTCCAATAATTGCCTGAGGTAAAAGACCCATAGCATCTAAGATACGATATTTAGCTAAAAGATGGTCATATTCAGCAATAATTATCTGTGAGCGAGAATTTATAACATCATTTTGTGCAGATAAAAGATCAAGTAAGGAACGACGACCTAAATCATACTCTTCTTTGTAAAGCTCTAATGTTTTTTCACTAAACTTACTGTACTCTTTTAAGTCTTTTAGTTGCTGTTCAATCATCTCATAAGCATTCCAAGAAAGGTCCAAGCCTTCTACAACTTGACGTTTAAGATCTCTTTTTATCTCTATCTCTTGATGTATCTTACTTATTTCTCTTTGTGTTGCAGCAGAGTCTGCACCACCGCGAAATATATTATATGAAAGTACTAATCTTGCAGTGAATCTATCATCTGGTTGATCAAAAGAGTTTCGCTTATTGGCATCATTATAATTTTGAGCAAGTTCTAAATCAAGTGTAGGATAAAAATTTTTCTCTGTTTGCTGATGTAGTGCCTGTGCACCTTTGATGTTGTATCGACTCACCAAAAGAGACGGATTATGATTTATAGCATACAGTGCTGCTCTTTCGATACTATCTGGCATAGAGATATTTAACTCTGGTCTACTCATTTCTCCTACATTTGGCATACGTCCTAAAACTCTTCTAAAGCTATATTCAGTGTCATGTGCATTGTTTTTTTGAACAGTAAGGTTTGAACGTGCCAAAGAGAGAGAAGATTCTATCTTTTTAACTTCCGAATCAGTTGTTAAACCTGCATCAAAAAGATCTTTTACTTTTTTAAATATTTCATCATTAATCTGAACATTTTCTCTTGCTGTTTGTAGAAGCTCATATGATCGGACAACATCAATATATGCATTCGTCATCTTAAACGCAATATCATTTGATTTTTCTACATAATTATATGCTGCAGCTAAAATTCTAGCCTCTTGATAATCCACTTTATGCATTGTCGAAAAACCATCAAATAAATTTTGAGTTATAATTAAAGATGTTTCATAGTTATTGTATTGCTGATCTATTACTTTATGATTCCAGTCCCTATCTGTAGAGTCTTTAAACTCACCAGCGTTGTTATACCCCATGCTTGCTTGAAAGTCTACGCTTGGGTAATACTCTGATTCAGCAACACTCAAATCCTGCTGTGTTGCTCTGTAGTTTTTAAGTCTTTCAATAACGATTGGATTAGTATTCATCGCTTCAACAACACTCTCTTTAAGTGTTAATCCAAAGAGTGATGATGATAGCACTAAGCTATTTAAAACAATAAAATTTATAAATAATTTCAATATTTTATCTCCTGAGTTCTCTATATTTATTTAACACTATATCAGCATATCTTATTCCATATCAATAATAATTCACTTTAATGTTATTAGATGTAATTATAGCTTAAAGGAGTGATACAATAGTGAGTTAGAGTTTTATTGTAAATTTTGCACCTAAATTTTTATTTCTAACACTAATGCTTCCAGCCATCTTTTTTTCAACAATATGTTTACAAAGATAAAGCCCAACACCAGAACTTTTGTCATGCTTGCCTGAAAAAAACTGCTTAAAGACCTCATCAATTTTTTCTTCATCAATACCACCAGCATTATCTTCAATAGATATAAAGACATTGTTATTTTTCTTTTTCACAAAAATCTGAATTTTGGGATTTTTAATACCTCTTTCTACAAAAATATCACGTGAATTAGATAATATATTTAATATAACCTGAGTAAACTCATTTAAATGACCAACTATCTGTACCTTATCTTCATCAATATATGTCATGCTAATGCCATATTTTAAAAAATCATATTCAAGCAATCTACTCACTCTTAGATATGCATTCCCAATTAGAAAAGGTTTTTTTTCTTGATCTTTCATATAAAAGACCTTAAAATAATCAACAAGACTCGTCATATAATCCAATGTACTGCTCATGCTGTTCAAAGACTTCTGTAGCTGTTTGTTTGATATGATTCCTTTCATTTCCAGCTCTGTTTCTAAAGAGACAATATTTGAAGAAATTTTTGAAAGAGGCGAACGCCATTGATGTTCTATATTTGTTAAGGTTTCACCAATCACTGCAAGCTTAGACTGCTCTTCTAAAACCAAGTCTTGCTGCGTTTTATTATCTGAGAGCTCTTTGATTATATAAAGTAACATCAATGAAAAAGCTATCATTTCCATTATAAAAAATATTTTCCATATTACTGGATTATAAACTCCTGTAATTATTCCATTGACACTTAAATAAAGAGTTAGTGAGGAGGCCAACAAAAATGCTAAAGCAATAGATAAAAAAACAGAATATTTTGCACCTTTATATAGCATATAAAGAAGACTCGAATATATTAAAGTCAAAAACAGTGGTACAATATATATATTTTTAATATCATTGATGTATCTATTTTGAAAAAATTCCAGTACCAAAAGATAGATAGTAATAGTTGTAATTATTTTAAAAACCCTATATATTTTTGGAAATGTATCTTTCATTTTAGTAATATGCATTATAAAAAGAGCGGCAGTTATAGCAGTTAAGTCTACTCCAACTTGAACTAAGAGACTTATGCGCTCAACTCCACTAAACCATGTTAGAGAGTTATTTACAGCAAGTTGCATAATTATTGATGCTATTAAAAAAAGAAGGTAAAATTTATATACTGCTTCTTTTAAATAATAAGTAAGAATAAATATAACTATCATAATTAAAGCCGCAACACCAACCATGAACATAGTGATATCATTTCTTAAAATAAGAAGATGGAATAACTCCTCTTTTGAATCAAAGATTTTATTTTCTAAAGACATAATGCCCTTATGTTTGATTTTAAAATATATAGTTTTATTATCAATCTTATCCAAGGGAAGAGTAAACACTACTTCATTGAATGGAAATTCTTTTTTCGCTACTGCTCCACCAGCAAGATGTTTTAAAACACCTTTGCTTTTGTAAATCATATCCACATGATTCAGTGTGGAAAAATTAAAAAGTAGATATTTGTCACTCTTATTTTCTTCATGCTCAGAGAAATCAAATTTTAACCAAATGGTAGAATCCGTGTATGAGTAAGAAGTTTTCTTTGAAGTTTCAAAATTTTCATCATTATTAAATATTTCATCTATTGAGATATTTGAGCTACTATCTTCAAGGAGACTAAACGCAGTTAAAGAAGATGTACACAATAGAAAAAGTAAAAAAAGTCGAAATACAGACACTATCAAACAACCAACCTGTAACCTAAATCACTAACATTAANAATACTCTCTCTTCCAAGTTTTTTTCTCAGTTTTACGATTAANGCTTTAAGAGAGCCCTTGTTTAACTCTTGTGACTCCCATACTGTATCTTCTATTTCACTATAGTAAGTAACAGTGTTAATATTTTTTATGAATAAATCCAAAAGTAGTTGTTCTTTATGTTGAAGAATTACCAGCTCGTTATTTTCATTTTTCATACTGTTTGATGTAAGGTTGTAGCTATATCCTGTTGAAAATTCCAGCACTACACGGTTTAGCTCTTTTAATCTCTTATAACAAGACATTAGACTCTCTTTTAATTTTGCTAATGAGATAGGCTTGACAATATATCTCTCAAGATGAAGAGATACAGCATCCAATAAAAACCCCTCTGTTGTATATGCTGTAATTACTACTATCGGTATAAAGCTATCATATTCTCTTACCCTAGCAGCTAACTCTAAGCCATTCATACCAGGCATATCAATATCTGTAATAATTATATCTGGAGAGTATTTCTCATAGAGTTCAAACGCTTCATCCCCATCTCTAGCAGAAAGTACATCTTTAACATAGTATGAGAGACTCTGAGTAATATTTTCTCTTACTTCATTATCATCTTCAACATATAAAATAATAAGGTTCTTTAAACTTTCCATTTAATTCCAAAAATATTTTTATTGAATTATACACTTACTAGGTTAGTAAAAAGTGATTTATTCATATATAGCGTATCATAAATGATTAAGTTCAATTGATTATAGTACTATAAAAAAGCTAAGGAGTGTGTTATGTATATATCGTCATTTAGCACTTATATAAATGCTGATTCTACTCGTAAAACACAACATACTCTAATTCAAAAACAGTTGAAAACTATTACAAAATGACTGCTTAATCTTCAATCCAAGCATCAGTTCTCATCAAACGACCATCATCAAACTGCTTTAATTTAAACGCAGCTTCACACTTACCATCTTTTAGATCCATAATTGCTATCTGTAAAATTGACTTACATTTTTTAGGTATATCAAAATGCCCTTTCATGCCCGTTAAGAACTGTTTCAAAGGAACTTGTTCATCCATTCCTATAACATTATCTCGACATCCCGTAAGTCCTATATCTGTTAAATATACAGTCCCTTTAGATATTTGTAAATCATCAGTAGAAACATGAGTATGCGTTCCCATAATACCGCTTACTTTACCTTGAAGCAACATCAGTAAAGCACGTTTTTCACTTGTAGCCTCTGCATGAAAATCTATAAATATATTTTTCACATCATCTACACTTCTAATGGATTCAACAGTCTCCTTGGCACATCTAAACGCATTATCAACATATGGCATAGAGAAATGTCCCATAAGATTCAAAACAGCCAACTGCTCGCCTGCGACATTATAAATTTTACATCCAGTTCCAGGTATATCTTCAGGATAATTATGGGGACGAAGCAGTTCATGTGTATCAAAAAGAGGTAAAATATCTTTTTTATCCCAAGTGTGATTACCACCACTCATTACATCAACACCAAAAGAAACAAGTTCATTTGCATTTTTAGCCGTAAGCCCAAAACCATGAGAAGCATTTTCATAGTTTGCTATTACAAAATCTATCTCATACTCTTCGCGTATATTTTTTAAATAACGCTGCACCATTTTACGTCCTGGTTGTCCGACTATATCACCGATAAAAGCTATTCGCATTATAAAACCTTTCGTTTGTTATTTCTAAGATAAAACAGAGTTGCTTTGATGATGTCATCATCATCTTTACTTTGAGACTTTATAGTCTCTTTTGACTCATTAAAATATGTAAAAGTTATATTTTGTCCATAGTTAGAGATAGATTTTATCTTTTTTTGTAGTGCAAGTAGCTTAATGACCATTAATTCAAAAAATTGTTTCGTTGGATTATCTAACTCTCCAAACCTATCTATTATCTCTTCTTCAATCTCATAAACCTCAACTGCTTCTTCACATTGAGAAAGTCTTCTATATATATCTAAACGCAGTCTATCTTCTTTGACGACCTCATCAGAAATAAAAGCCGAAATAGCAAGTTTAATATCAACTTTTGCTCGTTCACCCTCAGTTGTATTACTAAGCTCTTTTATCGCATCTTCTAACATTCTTAAATAGAGTGAATAGCCTATATTTTTAATATGTCCGCTTTGAGCATCACCAACAAGATTACCACCACCACGAATCTCTAAATCATGGTAAGCCAAGACTGAACCTGAGCCTAAAAATGAATTTGATTCTAGTGCTAAAAGTCTTTTTTTAGCCTCATCCGTTAAAGCTTCTTTGTTTTGCACTATAAAATAAGCAAAACCTTCAAAATGACCACGTCCTACTCTACCTCGAAGTTGATGTAAATCAGCTATACCAAATCTGTCTGCACCATCAACAATGATGGTATTTACTCGAGGCATATGTATCCCTGATTCAATAATAGAAGTTGCAATCATCAAATCATACTCACCAGCTTCAAATTTAAGAAGCTCTTTTTCAGTCTCTACAGCTGATATTTTAGAATGCAGCATAACTATACGAAGATTTGGAAGTAGCGCCTTTAATTCACCTAATTTAATTGGCATATGATCTATAGAATTATGTACATAAAAAACCTGACCACCACGACGAAGTTCTCGAAGTATTACTTCTTTTATGTGCTTCTCTTCATACTCTTTTACAAATGTTCTTACCCCTTGCCTTTCACTTGGGGGAGTTAAAAGTTGAGACATAGTTTTTATAGAACTCATTGCTTGATTGAGTGAACGTGGAATCGGGGTGGCACTCATTGAGAGAAGATGCACATTGTGATAGAGTTCTTTAATCTTCTCTTTTTGTTTTACTCCAAACTTATGCTCTTCATCTATAATAACTACACCTAACTTTTTAAACTCCAAACCAAACAGAGCATGTGTTCCCACAACACAGTCAATCTCACCTGATGCCAGACCTTTTATGATTGCGTTTTTATCTTTCGTACTTACAAATCTATCTAATTTTGCATACTTAATTCCAAGCTCAAAAAATCTCTCATGTAAAGAGCGAAAATGTTGTGCACTCAGTAGTGTAGTCGGGACTATAAACGCAGACTGATACCCAGATTTATACGCAGCAAATATAGTATTTAAAGCAACTTCTGTTTTTCCAAAACCAACATCACCACTTAGAAGTCTGTCCATAATATGCCCAGAACTCATTTGAGCTATTATTTCATTTACAGATTGCGTTTGATCATCTGTATATTCAAATCCTGAGAGAGCCTGAAACTCTTTTAACTCTTGTTTGTTAACATTTATNTTAGGAGATTTTATGAGCGCTCTTGCTGCTGCAGTATTTACTATTTGTCCTGCGATTTCAAGCAGACGTTTTCTGACTTTAGCTTTTAGTTTACCAAAACTGCCTTTTCCAAGTCTATCTAAGACAGGAGTTGAACCGCCACTCGCTATGTAACGGTCTATAAAGTCAAGATTTTCAACAGGAAGTAAGATTTTATCATCACCAACATATTTGTCCTGCGATTTCAAGCAGACGCTTTCTGACTTTAGCTTTTAATTTACCAAAGCTGCCTTTTCCAAGTCTATCTAAAACAGGAGTTGAACCGCCACTCGCTATGTAACGGTCTATAAAGTCAAGATTTTCAACAGGAAGTAAGATTTTATCATCACCAACATATTTAATTACAATAAAATCTTTCACTCCACCTAGAATTTCAGTCTGCTCAATCTTCTCAAATATCCCTACGCCATAATCTTCATGTACAACATAATCGCCAGCTTTTAAGTCATCTAGCATAATTGAACTTTTTCTACGACGACGTTTTTTATCAGCTCTGTTGAGTGAAATTATCAGTTCATCTTTTGAGAGAATATTTAAGATATATCCAGCTCTGACATGAATTAGATTTGTACTATCATAAAGAGCAGATTGCTTTAATAAAGCATCATTTGCAGCAATAATAGTGATTTTTTTATCTTTATGCACCTTGAGAAGCTGATTAACATCTGCAACAACTATCTCTTTATAATCATCAGACTCTTCAAGAGCTTGTAAATCAAATTTGTCTCTACTAATTACAGGATTGTTTATACCATAAGCATCTTTTAAAATATTATCTAAATTTTTAGATAGCATAACATTTTTATCAGACATAAAATCTTGTGCTGCTTCATCTAAAAACCAGAATCCCAAGGATGAAATATCTTTTGAGAGAGAATCAAATTCGCTTGTTTGTATTTTTTCATTTAAAGCATTAAACGCAGTCTCATCGAGGGAGTAAAAAGCACTTGTAATTTCAAAACTATCAAGTTCTTCCTGGAGTGTTCTTTGTGATTCAAGCTCAAAATATTTTATCTGTTCAATCTCATTATCAAATAGAGAGATTCGTACAGGGTTCACAGCAGATGGAGCGAAGATATCAATGATGTCTCCACGAAAAGATATCTCTCCCTCTACTTGAACCATATCTACAAAATTATATCCCCAATAAAGCATCTGTTCTTTAAATGAGTGAAGATCCAGTACTTGGGCAAACTCAACTCTTGTAGTTTGTAAAAGTTCGCTTTTTGGCAGAGGAAAAAGTAAA
>JGI997J19993_1000463_pt1 | contig 11319 bp, 10 predicted proteins | sample Etolagbewater25m_FD_19993 | JGI IMG/M metagenome (IMG submission 19993)
TGGCTCAGTTTTAAAAAACAGGTATAAAACAACCTTCCCTATTAAAACCTTCGTGTCTTCGTGTCTTCGTGGTTCAAATAAAAAATCAGCAGGCCTGCTTTAATTACTGAACCGTTTGCTTACCACTTGCTAACAATTGACTACCCGCAATCGACAGTAAACAGTAAGCTAGAAAGTAGTAAAAGCCGTCTTCAAAGGTAATGTTGGTTTCCACTAACGTCGAGGTTCCGGCACTGGCCTTTATCGCTAAAAACGAGATAATCAAAGCCATCACAAACACATCGGCCATGGACCACTTACTTAACCCTGCACTGATTTTTCCGGCGGTTTTACCCCAACGATAACGCTGCAAACCGTAGTTTAAAATAAGCAGGCCTGCCTTAATAGCCGGCACCATCACGCTAAAAAACAGAATCATAATGGCAACCGTACGATTGCCGTCATTCCATAAGGCTTCAGAGGCACCTAAAATACTTTTGGCGGTATCTTGAATGACCACCGTGCCACTCACCGTGACATTATTAAATAACTCACTGGCCATTGATTTTATAAAACCGGGAATATCTGGGCTGCCCAGCAACGCCTCTTTGCCTAAATTCGCCAACTGCGCTTTATCAAGCGTGGTCACAATGTGCAATACCGGTTCGGTAATTCCCGGAATCAATACACCATAAGCGGCTGCCAATAATAAAAAGCCTAAAAAATTTCGGTTTAACATAACCATTCCAATGCAAAAATTGCGTTAAATTATACGCTGATTACAGACATAACCCCACGTTTAAAAAGCCCCAAATTGCATTAACAGGTTCTTTAAAAAACGATTGTAAAAGATGTTAACAGCACTTCTGACACCCCAAATTCAGCCCCAACCCCTGCCTCCATTGCTCGCTTTATTCACCCCTTTATTCGCCAATTACATCCGCTGTAAATAGTGCTAATATAGCGCCCAGTTTGATTAAAAATAAAATGAGAACCTTGTGCTTAAGCCCTTATTGCTGATGGCTGTATCAACCTTACTTTTATCAGGTTGTACCACCTTTGGTGCGATTACTAACATCGCCAAAAAGCTCGACAGTGTCAATGTGGCTGTGCCCTCCTCTGACGGCAAACAAAGTGATTTTAGCCTCCCTAAAGCCTATTCAATTGAATCGGTCATGACCCAAAAACCACTGGGTAAAGCGACCTTAATGCTGGCTTTTTCAGGCGGTGGTTCGCGTGCATCAGCCTTAGCGTATGGTGTGTTACAAGAGTTGCGTGACACAACCATCACCCGCGATGGCAAAACCACTCGAATGCTCGATGAGGTAGATGTTATTAGCTCTGTATCCGGTGGCAGTTTTACTGCCGCTTATTACGGTTTGCACGGCGATAAAACCTTTAAAAAATTTGAATCTGTGTTTCTGCGTAAAAACATTGAAAGCCTGTTAATTGAACAAGCGCTTAGTCCGTGGATGTGGTTTTCTGAAATTACCCGAACCGATCGCGCAGTCGCGTTTTATGAGGAGGAGGTGTTTAAAGGCGCAACCTATGCAGACATGCAAAAACGCAATGGACCGTTGATTGTGATTAACGCCTCTGACTTGGGTAGCGGCATTCGTTTCTCTTTTACCCAAGAGTACTTTGATTTACTGTGCTCTGATTTAAGTGACTTTCCGGTCGCACGAGCGGTTACCGCCTCCTCATCGGTGCCGGTGGTGTTTAATCCGGTCGTGCTTAAAAAATACCGAAACTGCGAATCGCCCTCTGAAAACTTACTGTTTAGCAATCAGGATATAACGCATGCAAGCTACGAAGTCAGTACGTTAAAACAAGGTTTTTCAGGTTATTTAAACCCCGACGATAAACGCGATTACGTGCACTTGGTGGACGGTGGCATTACCGATAACTTAGGCTTGCGGGCGATTTACGATGTAATGGAGTTAGCGGGTGGCGCAAAATCCATACTCAAAAAGGTTGAACAACAACCTGTAGGACATTTTGCGGTGATTGCGGTTAACGCCTCCACTCAATCGAGTGGCTATATTGGTTTAAGCAACCAAGTGCCCGACATTGAAACCACCATTAATGCGGTATCTGACATTCAGTTGCACCGTTACAACGCTGCGACCATCGAGCTTTTTCAGCAAGGCTTAAAACGTTGGACACAATCGCTGTCAACCAAAGACAAAGTGGTTAAAGACTACTTTATTGAGGTACGCTTTAAAGACCTTGTTGAACCCGAAAAGCGCGAGTTTTTTAACCGAATTCCCACCTCATTTGTGCTCGATAAACAACAAGCGGACGAACTGATTAACGCTGGAAGAACCTTGTTAAGACAGCACCCCGTTTATAAAACGTTAATTCAAAACCTTAACGAAGATTAATGCCCAACCACGTTAGCAGGCCTGCTAGTTTTAATCACAAAGATACGAAAACATTCAGGTTTTTAAGGTCTGCTAAAGGGGGTTGAACGGGTATTTTTTACAAAAAAATCGATAAAAACCACCCTCTTCTCAACGAACCCTTCTACTCATCTGCGTCACTTGCTGGTTAATCACTCTAAATTTAAACCCTAAAAAACCCACTTTAATTGGTTTTATTCGGCCATAAATGTCGATTAATGAAATCATTCAGTTCACTAAAATGCGCTTCAATTTTATCAATCGAATCGTGCTCCGCTTTCAGGATTGCTAAACACTCAATATTGCGATTCTTCTCGGATTTATGCTGCGCCTCACACAACAAGTGAAAATCACTTAACGGAATCACACTGTCGGCATCACCATGCACTAACAGGGTTGGTTGCCTAATTTTAGTAATGCTGGTGATCGGCGCAATCTCATCAAACTGATGACCAATCACCCACTGCACATAACGTGAAATCAGAGGCACCAAACCCGGTACGCCAGCCATCTTTTGCAGAGAGCGTTGCATCATCAATTTTGGGTGTACAAAACTGGCAATGGCAATGACTACATTCGCTTGTAAGCCATTGGCCGCGGCCAACAAAACCGCTGCTGCCCCCACCGAATGACCAACCACAATGATTTGTTTACACGCATCCGCTTTATGCTGTTTTAACCAATCGACCGCCGAGGTGACATCTTCCGCAAACTTAGGCATGGTTGATGTTCCGCGTTTTTGACTGTCGCCATGATTGTGTGCGTCCAATAACAGCACGTTATAACCCTCGGCATAAAACGGTTTAGCCAAGGGCAACAGCAAACTTTTATTGGCACCCCAACCATGCAAAATGACCACCGTGGTACTACTTGGCTGCTTGGCGTTCATCCACCAAACCGACAGTTGCGAGCCTTGTTGTCCGACCAAGTTATGAGTTTCAGATTTCATGCCGTATTCGGCAGGCGTATCGTCATTACTGAGTCGTGGCGCTTTAAAGCCAAAGTGAATCGCGGCGATAAAGGCGAGTATCAGTAAAACAGGGATTAAAAGTAATAAAAGAAAATAGATCATGATGGGCTCAGTAATGAAATCGAAGTCTGGAAAAGCCTTGATGCTTTGGCACAGTAGTTTAAACAATCTAGGCTAGTTTAGCTTTGAATAAGGCTTGAGAAGCCTTTCGTTTCAAGTTTTTTGTGACGGTTTGAGATTAACAATTCTCAGAAGGTTTATAAAAATGAGCAGGCCTGCTGACTTTCAAACGACTTAATGTTTATAACTAACAGTAAATTTAGAGCAAAAAATATTTACAGGCTCAAGCCTTTAGGAAGACAGACTTTTGAAGGCTTCGAAATCGAAAGTCAGCTTGAAATAAAGGGTAGCGTCCCCTTTTTACTGTTGAGAAGCCTTTTGACTATCTTGTTTCCTCATTAATTCAGTGCAAAGGCTTCCCGTTACTATTTTTGCGTGTCCCAAAATAGTAACCAGAAAAAAGCACCCCGCTCCATAAATTGGCAAGTTCTAAACGAAGAACTCGGCTGAAGCGAAGAGGAGAGACGAGAAACTCATTCGCTGAAATCCCATAACTCCCTACGCAAGCTACGCTCAAACAAATGGAGTTCTTAATGTGCAAATCTGCATATCATTTTTTAAAGTCAACAGGCCTGCTTAGCTTTGTGCCATTGTTGAGAAGCCTTTTGACTATCTTGTTTCCTCATTAATTCAGTGCAAAGGCTTCCCGTTACTATTTTTGCGTGTCCAAAAATAGTAACCACAAAAAGGACACCCCGCTCCATAAATTGGCAAGCTCTAAACGAAGAAAAGAACCTTATGAATAACACTATTTGAAAGGCTTCGAAAGCAGAAATGAAAGTCACTTAATTAGGGTCAGAGTAAAGTTACCTCTGATTTACTATACTTTTCAACAGGTTAAAAATTTAATTTTACTCTGACCCCAATTGTTCTGGCAGGAACATCATGAGGAAGCCGAACGTGGCAAACTAGTTATATTTCCAGCTTCACCTTCTCACATCCATCGCGGCCGTGTGAATTCTGAACACACCAAAACAATCGCCACCGGTTGGATTAATGCAGGTTCACGTGAAGGCTTTCTAAAACGTCTGACTGGCTCATAATTTAAAAGCGTTATAAAACTTAAACCAATTAATGAATATTAACAATATGTTACTGACTTTAATTGGATTAAATTTCGTTTTACCCTGTGTTTATAGGGTATAGCCTGCCACAGAACATACACCAGTCCTGGTATTTTGATTGTAAACTTGCATTGAGAACAACGTGAAAAAGAAAATTTATAGAACAGATGATTACTCCACTAACCAAGACGCTTCCACCAAAACATCATTGTTATGCATGACCTTGGCATAAAATTGATCACCAAGCTCAATCACCCCCACCCCTTTGGGTGTACCCGTCATTAATAAATCATTATCTTCAAAGGTTAGAAAACTACTCGCTTCTTGTAAAATGGCTTGAGGTTTATGCAACATCAAATCAAAATCGGCTTTTTGTGCCAATCTATCATTAATATACAACTCCATACTCAACCCCTGACAATCGCCACTAAACTCAACAAAATCACTCAATACCGCAGATTTATCGAACGCCTTAGCTCTTTCCCAAGGTAACCCTTTACGTTTTAACTCTGACTGAACTTCTCTTTTAGTCAAATCAAGTCCAAAACCAATACCCGATAGTTCACCCGCTTGAATCAAAAAAACAATCTCCCCCTCAAAATGAATCGCGACCTCTTCATTGAATTGAAGTTCGTTTGAAATGGCTGAATTGGGTTTTATAAAAAAGACAGGCTCCGTAGGCGTTTCATTATTTAACTCGGCAATATGCTCGGCATAATTTCTGCCAATACAAACAATTTTAGAAGGATAAACATCCTTATCACAATATTTCACTGAGTTCATTTAAGGGTTCCTTATAAATTTAGTTTTTAAGTTTATCCTATAAGCACTAATGGTTGGCAACAGAGTATGAAGAACAGGGTTCAGCTGGTACCTTAACTTGATGTTGCAGAGTAAATACTTGGTCAAAAAGTAAGGTAAACAAAAACGTATAAACCAAGAAAAAAAGCAATAAAGCGGCTTCCATAGTAAAGGCAGTCAAAACGCCAACATCATACCAAAGCATATACAACGGAAGGCAAATCAAAACCAATCCCCCTTCAAAACCTATCGCATGAATACTACGAACAGCCAAAGTACGACGTTTAATTTGCTGACGAACCTCCCAAAATTCAAAGAGCGTATTAAAGATATAATTCCAAACAACAGCCGCTGTCGACATAATAATCGCAACCGGTAAAGATTCTTGGACACTACTCTCACTTAACAGCATAAGAACAAGAGTTGAAAACAAAATGGCCGTAATTTCAAAAAGAATAACGTAAATAAGACGACGCTTAATAGGACTTAAGGTTATCACCGGAAAACTCCACAGAGCACTTAACGCTCTTAAATAAAAAAGAGCCGGTCCGTCCCGGTTGATAAATAGATGTAGAATTAGAATTTTTCTACCGCAAAGCTACGGTTTCCGCTTGCGTGAATAATATTACACGAGATTGAAAACAATGCCAACCGAGGCTAATGAAGTTCTCACATTTGCTTTAATTACCAGGCCTGGTAAAGTTATCCACAAAAAACGGCTTTGCCCCCTTTTTCCCCTTCAATATATTTGCCACTGAATTTGTGTCTTCAATGAAGGTTACCTTGATGATTCGCTCTATTGCTTCCAAAGGAATTGTGCCGGGGTAAGTTGCTTCAACATACGGTACAACCTGTTGATCTAAATTAGCGTCAAATTCAGCTGATGAATAAGGTATGACACTAGACCAGTAAGCCTCCGTCAGGAGCAAAATTGCTAGCGGCATATCGGCCGATGCATCGCGAATTGGCAGGCATTTGTATATGTGCTCTTCAATTTTTGACTCGGGTGGGTTGTGGAAATCAAATAGAGATACTCTGCTTCGTACTCTCGCATACGACTTCTTATAGTTTCCAAATGCACCCTCTAGATTGCCACTGTCGTTCGGGCATATTCCTCGGTCATGAAGGATGCTGGCCAGATTATGCTGTGGAGTTACGTGAAAAATATTTCCATCTAACATTGGCTTAATGCTTTTGTATGCACCTGATTGCTCAAGTGTTAATTCTATAATCTCATACATCTGCTCACATACACTCTAACGTTTAAGCTAACCCGCCGCACGTCAGCGCGGTCGGGTTGAGTGAATTGTTATAAATCTTGATTTTCAGATTTCCCATATATTTCATAGAGTTCATCTACAATTGGTTGTAATTCTAGTCTTACACCAAGTGATTCAAAAACGGCTGATTCTGTAAAAAACGCTCTGAAAAAATGGTAAGGCACTTCATTTCTTGTCATTTCTCGTCCAACATAAGCTGGAATTACATTTCCAACTATCGGTTTTGACCACAAGTATTTATCTAAATTTTCATCAAGATGCTCTAAGTGATTTCTCAGTTCTTTATTTCTTAAAGGACTATTGTCGCTAACTCCAAAGAGTCGTCGTAGCTTTTGAGCCCTTTTTTTATGAATTTTATTGATTCCGTTATTAATTGGCCAAAAGTATTTGGATACATTTGCACTATGTAAAAGTATGTTTTGAATGGAGTTTAAAACTAGATTATTCAGCTCTGCGGAATGTTCTAATTCATTCATCTTTTTTAAAGTTTCAACAAGGAGTTCAATTGAAGTAAGGGCTGAAACTAGATTGAATTGAATAGCTTCGCTATAAAAGGCTTCATACATAGGTTGTATGCCTTCACATTCATCAATATGTTGTTTTAATTCTTCCATCGTTTTTATTCATAACACTTAAGCTAACTGGCCGCACATTAGCACGGTCAGGTTTAGTGTATTGTTATGCTCAATTAATAATTTTAATTATTTGTGTCTTCTTACCAAATCTATTGGTTCCCTTTAAAGGGGGATATTTGTGGTGAAGGAATTTTTCAAATTCATCGTATTTAGAAACTAAAATTGCTCCAAATATTAATTTCTTTTCCTTAATCTCTAGTATTCCTTTGAGATTGGCACTACCTGTATTTTTATATTTTTGTATATGAGCCTTCAAACGACTTACAGGAGCAATATCTTTACCCCAGTAAATAGGATAATACTGTTTATTTATGGGCTGAGTACTTGAGTTTAGTGGAGTGTTTGATTGTGCAAATATTCCATAAACAGCACCACTTGATTGTTTTAATGGCTGTTTTTCATTAAGACATATATCACCAAACATCGAATCATATGTAATAAATCCATTAGATTTTGCTTGTTCAATTAGAAACTTTGTGACTTCGTTAGACATACGATCCTTTGAAAACATAACACCGCGGTTCACAGGTTGCAATGAAGCGCAGCGGAATTGCAATCCATGTGCAACCGTTTGTTAGCTTTGCCTTTTGATTTCGTTCGTGACAAACCGTATGAGTTCCATATACGGTGTGATTTCTTTATCGTTTATTCTCTTGGGAGAATGAACAAGCTCGTTTCTGAAACGCCTTAGCTTGTCTATGTTGTTGATTAAGTTGGAATCAAAATATTCCGAATTCTTCAGCTGTTTCAGTGAGCTAAAGAACGTATTGTGTTCTCTTGCTTGCTGATTCATAGACACAACTTTCTCTTCTATTTCTGACCACAGCGAGAGGAACTCGCCAATTTCACCAGGCTTAAGCTCTCTCTTTACATCCAATTCAATTTCTTTGCAGATGCTGTGAAATATATCTTTTTGTGGGTATAAGGCGGACTTCGGAATTATTTTGAAGTCCTTGCCCCAGAATTTGCTTGAATTGGGGATCCGGAACTTGACTACCAACCTCCTGTTAAAATCCAACTCGGACTTTGAGTCGTATTCATGCTCTATATCCGATGTTGCAGCTAAGTACCCTTCTTGAAAGTAAGGCCTAAGTGCATCAGGCGGACAAATGCTTAGGAGCCGAATATTGATTAGATCGTGTTCTGAGGTTATGGAGATTCGGTTGGTTATATAGGGAAGCCCAAATACATAGATATAAGCATGATCATTCCCGTTTTCTAATTGCGCGAAAGAACACGCCACTCTCAAAGAATGAGTGAAATCAATTAGTGGTGTACCACAAACCTCATAGTGCTGAAGAATACTCCACTGAATATATTTTTTTCTTTTTAGTTCTCTAGCTCCATCCTTAGTTCGCTCGCTGAGTAGCTCAACGAGCTTGCTGGATGCTTGATTCAAAATATCGAATCGATGTTCTACTTCGCGCTTTGGAAGGTAGTCGCCTCGATAAATAGAAGGGTAAAAAGTCGATTTATCATTTTTATTCTTGAAATCTACACCTTGTCCCCTAAAGAACAGAAGATGATCTTTATTCAAATAAGCAAGTGCGGCACAGTGTTCAACTAGTTCTCGGTATGTATTAACCGGAAATCCATCACCAGAAGCCACATCTTTTTCGTCAACAACTGTGGCCAGTTTCTGCGTGATTTTTCCTTCAATACCTCTCATCTAACGATTCCTTAGTGAAGCTAACTATTATTAGACATCCTAAATCCAATATAAAACATGACTAACCGTGCATAAAATTGCAGTTTTATCTATTTTTTAGGATGTATGTTTTTGTCGTTTTATTGAATTGGGAAACTTAAAGGCTATCTTTTACTCGATTAGACAACCTAAATACTGGATGAAATTTACATTCAATTTTCATTTAAAAAGCAGTATAAACAAGAACCTGTATTTTTACTAACCTAAAAACAAAAAACGACCAAGCCTGGTAAGACGTTGGTCGTTTTGAGATGATTGAATTGCTGAATTTTGCTTTATGAGTCTGCAACTTCTATTTACTTTTTTTGTCTTGGTTTTAAAACCAACTCGGACAAAATCAGCAGGCCTGCTCCGGCGGTAATCGCCATGTCGGCGACATTGAACGTTGCATAGTGCCAAGTGCCGATGTAGAANTCGATAAANTCGGTGACGCGCCCTTCNAGACACTCGNTCGATGACATTGCCGATTGCCCCACCCAAAACCAAGTTAATGCCAAGCGTTTCAACGTTGAGTTTATTGGGTAATTTTTTAAGCCACCAAACTAAAATCACCGTCACACCAACGGCTAAAGCGGTAAAGAACCATCGCTGCCAACCGCCCATATCCGCCAAGAAACTAAACGCCGCACCGTAGTTGTACGCCAACGTCCAGTTTAGGTTGGGCATGACCGCGACCGGCTCGCCAAAGACTAAGGTATCGACCGCCCAAATTTTGGTTAATTGGTCAATGACAATCACCAATACCGCTAACCAAAGGGTTTTAACGGCGGTAGAACTTAAGGTATTTTCTGACATGGGGTTTTCCATAGTTATAAAAAGTAGATACAAAAAAGCACGAAGATAGAAGTCATTATTGTTAAAAACTTCGTGTCTTCGTGCCTTCGTGGTTCAAATCTTAATTACGCGAAGTGTCTTACTTCACCTTCTCCATTTTCATCAATGTTATCTACACAACGCTGACAAAGTTCTGGATGCTCGGCAATCTGCCCAACTTCTTCACGGTGATGCCAACAACGTGCACACTTGGCTTTTTCAGTGGCACCAGCCGAAATCCATAGGCCTGCTACTTCTGATTCAATGGCATCGTCGGCTTTGTCGGCCAATGGTTTCAACGTTGCGTCCGAGGTAATCAACACAAAACGCAGTTCGTCTTGCAGTGCGCTGAGGTTGTTAAACAAACCGTCGTCACAGTACAAGGTGACTTCGGCGGTTAATGAGCCTTTAATCACTTTGTCGTTACGTAACTGTTCAAGCTGTTTAGACACCGCAGAACGCACGGCAATTAACTGATCCCAATAGGCGGAGTTCATTTCCACGCTTTCGTCTAATTCGGTTAGACCTTCGTACCACGTTGAAACAAAGATGGTTTTGTCATGCTCACCGGGAATATCCACCCAAATTTCTTCAGCGGTAAAGCTTAGAATTGGGGCAATCCAACGCGTTAGTGCTTCAACAATGTGATACAACGCCGTTTGCGCTGAACGACGTGCCAAACCTTCGGTTTTGCAGGTGTACTGACGATCTTTAATGACGTCTAAATAGAACGACCCTAGTTCAACCGAACAGAAGTGCGTGACCGCTTGGTAGATGGCGTGGAAGTTGTATTCATCATACGCCACTAACACCTCTTTCTGGATTTTAGCCGCATGACCAATCGCCCATTTATCCAGTGGCAATAAATCTTCGTAAGCGACCGCATCGGTCGCTGGATTAAAGCCATTTAAATTGGCCAATAAGAAACGTGCGGTGTTACGAATACGACGATACGAATCCGCAGTACGGCTGATGATCTCATCCGAAACGGTCATCTCATAACGGTAGTCAGCAGCAGAGATCCACAGACGTAAGATGTCGGCGCCGTACTTGTTGGCAATCTCTTGCGGCGCAACCACGTTGCCTTTTGATTTAGACATTTTTTTACCGTCTTTATCAACCGTAAAACCGTGGGTTAGCACTTGTTTGTAAGGCGCTTCGCCAGAGGTCGCTAGGGCGGTTAACAATGAAGACTGGAACCAACCACGATGCTGATCCGACCCTTCTAAATAGAGGTCAGCGGGTGAATGTAACTCTTCACGCTCGTCTAGCACGGTGAAGTGTGAGATTCCCGAATCAAACCAAACATCAAGAATATCGGTGACTTGTTCGTAGTCGTCGGCTTCATCGCCCAAAAGACTTTCTACGTCTAGGTCGTACCAAGCATCAATGGAGTTGACCTCCACTAACTTAGCCACTTCTTCCATTAACTCAATAGTACGTGGATGCATCTCTTGGGTGACTTTGTGTACAAAAATGGTAATCGGCACACCCCAGAAACGCTGACGTGAAATACACCAATCCGGACGCCCTTCAATCATGCCTTC
>JGI997J19993_1000464_pt1 | contig 11314 bp, 8 predicted proteins | sample Etolagbewater25m_FD_19993 | JGI IMG/M metagenome (IMG submission 19993)
TAAACTACCTATTCGGCAGTGAAAAAATTATACCTTGTTAAACCGAAACACAGAAGATAGAATGGCTTCTATAAAAATTTTTAATTAAAAATTAATATAATGGTTTAAAATTATTTTTGTTGAATTTAAATGTTATTTTTTTGTGTAAAAAGGAGTAGTACTGTGCTCAACCCAGCGATTATAGAATTTCTTGAGTTACGCAAAAGCGAGCGGCTCAAGAAAAAAATAACGGCCAGTATGACCGATGAAGAACAAGCGATTGAAACACAACTTATTCAAGAATCTTATCAACCCGCAGTTTGGATTGCAGATGCAGCCAAGCGAGCTGGGCAACTTTCATTAGTCAGTCATCCGCCTAAATTTAGTCATCCCAATGCCAAAATTAATCATATTTTGGCACAGGCAGATTTTAATGCGGATGGTTATTTGCGTTCAGGCAATCTTCAATCAAAAGAGGATGTGATTGGGAATGCTGCCGCCTTAGATGTCTTTAAGTTTTTAACTTTGGCATTACAAGATGAAAAAACGCTGCTGCAACATCTTGATGAAAATACCGAAGAAGTAAAGCAACAGTTCTCATTCCCTAATCAGAACTATGAGGAATTAAGAGCTGGCTTTTTGAGTATTAAAACCGATAAAGACCCTAGCTTACGAACACATGGTTCAATTAAACAAGTTTATTTTCCGATCGCTGAAAATGACTACCACCTACTTTCAATCCTGACCCCTTCGGGTCTCATATTTGAACTGAAAAACCGCATTCGAGATATGCGTTTTTCAGAACAAACAAAAGCGGCTAAAGAAGCGAAAAAGAAAAACCTTGAACACGAAACAGGTTTTTCAGACATCTACGGTTTAACCACGATTGGATTTGGTGGCACTAAGCCACAGAATATTAGCGTGTTAAATTCACAAAATGGGGGAACCAGCTATTTATTACCCTGTTTACCGCCAACCTTGGCAGCAAATCACCAGCGTTTACCCAAAACCGACTTTTTTATTAACTGTATTAATCCCGGCATTTAAAAGAGAGTTTTGAGGCTTTTGACCGCTTAATTCAAGCCGACATTAATAATATTGACATCCGTCAAGGACGAGACAATGTGATGGGCTTTATTTTTGAACGTGTTATTGAAAAGGCATGGCAAATCCGTCAAACCGAAGCGGGTTGGAGTCAAAAAGAAGGCTATCAGAACTTGCCCTTAGAACAAAAAATTTGGCTCGATAATTTTTATCAAGCCGAACGAGAAACGGATGATGAATGGTTACCAAAAATTAAAGAAAAGATCTCTCGATGGTTTTTATCGGTTTATTTAAACAGAAAAATTATTCAACGACCTAAACCACTCGGTGCAGAACAAATAAAACCCGTAAAAGACATACTTGATCAACAAGTGGAAGACCTAATGGGAGGCCTGCTATGAAACTGATTACTCTTCCGCACATTAAAGTTCACAACGCCAATGCCATGTCCAGCCCTTACACGATTGGTTTTCCGGCCATGACGGCTTGGTTGGGTGCTGTTCATGCCTTACAAAGAAAATTACAAATTCAAGGCTTTGAACAGATTCGTTTTGATGCTGTTGGTGTGGTTTGTCATCATTTAGATTTACAAACTCATAAAGACGTTAATGCTTATGAATCCGTAATTATTGGCACAGCCAATCCTTTGGATAAGTCGGGTAAACGTCCTTCTTTTATAGAAGAAGCTCGCTGTCATTTAGAGGTCTCTTTGGTGCTTGAATACCAAGGTATTTATCAAAATGAAATGGCAGATTTTTTAACCAAATTAAGCGAGATTTTATCGACATTAAAAATGGCTTCTGGCGATATTTTGTCATTTAAAACGCCAGTTGCAACAGTGGTGAATGACGAAACTCAACATAGAAAATTGATGGCACAACTGATGCCTGGTTACGCACTCATTGAGCGAAAAGAGTTAATGCAAGAGGCGATGGAGGCTGGGCAAGATGCTTTAGATGCCTTGTTAGATGGTTTAAAGGTAACCCATTCTAGTCAAATTGATGAGGCAGGCCTGGTAACTTGGACATCTAGCCGAGCACAATCAGGTTGGATCGTGCCAATTGCAACGGGCTTTCATGGTATCAGCGAGCTCGGCAAGGCCCAACACCAGCGTGACAGTGAAACGCTACATCGTTTTGCCGAAAGCTTAGTCACACTGGGTGAATTTAAAATGACCTATCGCATCACTAATTTAAACCAGCTTCTTTGGCGTTACCAAACCGATTTAACCAACAACCTTTATTTCTGCACCCAAACACAACACAATATTTCACAATAGGAGAAATCTCATGGCAAAAACAAACATCGCTTCTGTTTTAGCATTTGAAAAAAAATTAGTCCCTTCTGACGGTTTTATGTATGGCACGTCTTGGGATAACCGTAAAACTTCAGCAACACCTCTTGCACTAAAAGAAAAATCGGTGAGAGGAACCATCTCTAATCGCCTAAAAGCGGCGATTCAAAAAGACCCATTAAAGTTAAATGCAGAAGTGGAAAAACCGAATCTACAAAAAGTGGATAGCTGTGGGTTGGCACCTGAGCAAGACACCTTGAAGTTGGCCTTTTCTCTTAAAGTACTTAGTGGTGTTGAAACTCCTTCCGCCTGCAATAATCAAGCGTTTAATACAACTTATACCCAGGCCGCCAAAGGGTATATTGAATCAGAAGGCTTTACAGAATTAGCCAAACGTTATGCCATCAATATCGCTAATGGTCGTTTTTTATGGCGTAATCGGGTGGGGGCCGAACGTATTGAAGTCAATGTAAAAGTCATGAATGAAGGGTTGCAAACAGAATGGTCATTTGATGCATTAAGTCTTAGCACCAAACATTTTGACCAAACCACTCCAGAATTAGAAGCATTAAGCGGCATGATTGCGGATGCTTTATCGGGTAAAACTCAGTTTTTGCAACTTGAAATTCAAGCCTTCGCACAAATGGGGTCCGCTCAGGATGTTTACCCCAGTGAAGAACTGGTTCTTGATAAAGGCAATGCCAAAGGCACTAAAAGCAAAGTCTTATATCAAATTAACGGTATTGCTGGTATGCACTCCCAAAAAATTGGCAATGCCCTTAGAAGCATCGACACTTGGTATCCAGATTTTGCCGAAGTCACCACGGGACCTATCGCCATTGAACCTTATGGTGCCGTCACTAATTTAGGTATCGCCTACCGTAATCCAAAGCAGAAAGCCGATTTCTTTAGCTTGTTTGATCGTTTTGCAACGGGCGAAACACTGGCTTTAAAAGAAGAAGCCCATTATGTGATGGCCGTGTTAGTTCGCGGTGGAGTTTTTGGTGAAAGCGGAAAGGAATAAACCATGAAATATTATCAGCAACTGCAATTGTTGCCTGATGCAGAAATTTCAGTTTATGTACTCTGGGAAAAAGCCTTTCAGCAAGTGCATTTAGCACTCGCTGAAGCTCAGAAAGGTGATGTTAATAAAATTGGTATTACCTTTCCAGAATACAATGCCGAAACATTTCAGCTAGGTGATAAATTGAGAGTTTTTGCTTCCACCGAAGAAGAACTTAATCAACTTAATTTAAAGCAATGGTTTAATCGACTAGTCGACTATGTCCACATTAGTCGTGTTAGATTAGTGCCTGATACGATCACAGAATATGTGCTGTTTAAAGGTTATAGACCCAAAAGCAGTAACGAAAGACTGGCAAGACGAAGAGCCAAAAGGCATGGCATTTCTTTTGAAAAAGCTTTAGAACACTTTAAGGAAAGAGAAGAGGAGTTTAGTCGATTGCCCTTTATAAATTTAAAAAGTTTAAGTAACGGTCATCGGTTTAAGTTATTTATAGCGTGTGATAAAAAAGCAAATGTAACAAACGACAAAATTTTTACCTCATATGGATTAGGCTTAAACAATGCATTACCTATGTTTTGACCTATATTTTTAGCAATAAAATTTTTATCTTAAAAATCAATAAGTTAAAGAAAGCCATTTTTTCATTGGTAAAACAAGAAAAAATGGCTTTTCTATTTGAAATTAGAAGGTTTTTCAGCTTTAATTTGCTGTTCACTGCCGCACAGGCAGCTTAGAAAGATAAAACTAACTCTGTCCCGTCACTAATAACAGTTCACTGCCGCACAGGCAGCTTAGAAAATCGAAACAATAAGCGCGGCCTCGGCTTCTACGTTCACTGCCGCACAGGCAGCTTAGAAAATCACATGGAATTGTTTTGGCGGGTAATGTCGGTTCACTGCCGCACAGGCAGCTTAGAAAATTTTTAGAAACTTCTAAAACACCAGAAACTACGTTCACTGCCGCACAGGCAGCTTAGAAAGTCACATGGAATTGTTTTGGCGGGTAATGTCGGTTCACTGCCGCACAGGCAGCTTAGAAATTTTCGCGCTGTATGTGCTCTGATACTTTCGCGTTCACTGCCGCACAGGCAGCTTAGAAAGCCTCTCTTTTCAACAAAAGGAGTTTATATTTGTTCACTGCCGCACAGGCAGCTTAGAAAAAAAGTGCAAACCATTTACAAAAACGTCTGCTGTTCACTGCCGCACAGGCAGCTTAGAAACCGATACGCTCCGCCATGCTTTGGGCGTCTGTGTTCACTGCCGCACAGGCAGCTTAGAAAAGGTGATTCTTTGGTATTAAAAATCCGAACAGGTTCACTGCCGCACAGGCAGCTTAGAAACATAATTACAATGCCTTTTTATATACATATTCGTTCACTGCCGCACAGGCAGCTTAGAAACCCACCCAAAACCCCGGCGCGGCTTTTCTGGTTGTTCACTGCCGCACAGGCAGCTTAGAAAAAAAAGAATTAATGGTGTGCAGGTTTTAGTTAGTTCACTGCCGCACAGGCAGCTTAGAAACGGTAACGTAACCAAAGAACCCATTAACTGACGTTCACTGCCGCACAGGCAGCTTAGAAATATTCAAATAGCACCGGATCAGTCAGTTATAAGTTCACTGCCGCACAGGCAGCTTAGAAACGTATATTGCGGTCATGCTTGAGAGTGAGTTTGTTCACTGCCGCACAGGCAGCTTAGAAAGTTTATTCGGCCTTTTTTTATAAGGTTTTTCGTTCACTGCCGCACAGGCAGCTTAGAAAGGAATTGCAAGGCTCGCCCCAAGGGTTCACGCGTTCACTGCCGCACAGGCAGCTTAGAAATAAGCCTAGCCAGCGGCATAGAAGCAGCAACAGTTCACTGCCGCACAGGCAGCTTAGAAAATTGACTTACGGCCCCACTTGATACGTCACAAGTTCACTGCCGCACAGGCAGCTTAGAAATGCCCACCGCTTGCCTCTAAGGTCACCTTATTGTTCACTGCCGCACAGGCAGCTTAGAAAAATACGGGGATATCGTTCGCAATGCATTTGAAGTTCACTGCCGCACAGGCAGCTTAGAAAATTTGAAGACGACAGCGAGAGCCGCAAGACCGGTTCACTGCCGCACAGGCAGCTTAGAAAAATAGTTACCCGAAGCCCCCAAAATCTCTTTCGTTCACTGCCGCACAGGCAGCTTAGAAATAAGAAGTTAACAAAAATACAGAGGGCTTCTGGTTCACTGCCGCACAGGCAGCTTAGAAATAAAGTATGGAATAAAAACGTTAAGATTCAATTCACTGAATTGACTATTTGTTGACTAACTTAAAAGCAGGCGAAAGGGTTTGTTTTTGTAATCCGTAGATCGATGGATGTAAGTTTTTGGTGCCGAGTGAGTTTTGAATACTGGCCCTACAGAAGCGCGATAACTCTATTCCAGACCAATATTGAAAAACACATACTGTATTTCAAAAATGAACTTGCTCAGTATGGTGAGGTTTATCGAGTTGGATTCAAAAAAGGAATAAATGGAGCACGCAGTGTATTAAATTTGGGGCATGAATGGGATCAATGTGGGCTTAGAAGCGAGCAATAAATGTTTATTTGGGGTTTTTTACAGGATTTAACTTATTGAAATATAAGTTTAAATTGGTACGACCGAGTGGATTCGAACCACCGACCCCTACCATGTCAAGGTAGTGCTCTAACCAACTGAGCTACGGTCGTACAATATTGTGATCATTTAAACAGGCGTTTAAATGGTACCAGTGGGCGGACTCGAACCGCCACGCTCTCACGAGCAACGGATTTTGAATCCGTCATGTCTACCAATTCCATCACACTGGCATGTAACGTGGGCAGAATTTTAGGCCTGTTTGTTTGTTATGTCAAGTTTATCTGGCGAATCCATGGTGAAAAATAGGATTGTAGGCTGCTAGTTGTATGGGATTGAGTGTTTATTTATAAATATGACGCACGATCTTCGTTTAATCGTGGTGACCAAAGGCATTGAAATTCAATCTCATGGCGTAGTTTGGAAGAATTTGTGGAGAGAGATTGGTTAATCAATGGGGTTTGGGGAATCGGTGTATATGCAACCTATCGAGGCTGAGTTTTAGGGTGTTTATCTTAAATATAAATACTTGAAACAACGGGGTATTTAGTGGAGAATGTGGCGTTTTATTTTGTAGGCGCTTATTCCGTTTGTACTTTGCAGACGCAAGTGAATGTTCCCCTTGAAAAGACAAGACTTTTTCTTTCATCTTCCGGATGACTTAATCGCACAACAGCCCACGGCTGAACGTGCTGGCAGCCGTTTATTGGTGCTTAATCCTAGTGCTCCAGCAGCGGAGTCGGTCACCGATGCGCATTTTCCAAATCTAATTGATTATCTCAACTCAAATGATTTATTGGTGTTTAACAATACTAAGGTGATTCCAGCGCGTTTGTTTGGTCAAAAATCGTCTGGGGGAAAGGTTGAGCTGCTCATTGAGCGAGTGGTGGATGAAACCACGATTCTGAGTCATGTACGTTCGAGTAATTCACCTAAAACGGGTGCGATTTTAACGATTGAAAATGCCTTTGATGTGGAGGTGACTGGCCGCGAAGGTGCGTTATTTGTTTTAAAGGTGCGTTCAGATAAGAGCGCGTTAGATTTAATTGAAGCTCACGGTCATATGCCTCTGCCACCTTATATTGAGCGTGCAGAAGATGTGGCGGAGGACAAAGAGCGTTATCAAACGGTGTATTCGGCTAAACCCGGTGCGGTTGCTGCGCCCACTGCTGGCTTGCACTTTGATGAAGTGTTTTTAGAAAAAATTCAAGCCAAAGGCGTGACATTAGGATTTGTCACTTTGCACGTGGGGGCGGGTACTTTTAAGCCGGTTCAGGTGGATGACATTGCCGAACATGTGATGCACTCTGAGTATTTAGAGGTGGATGAAACGCTGGTGGCACAAATCAAAGAGACTCGTGCTAAGGGCGGACGTGTGATTGCGGTGGGTACCACCAGTGTGCGCTGTTTAGAGAGTGCCACTCTGTTTAGTCCAACCGGTGAGATTGCGCCGTATCAAGGTGAAACCGATATCTTTATTACTCCAGGATACGAGTTTAAGCAGATTGATGGTTTGTTAACGAACTTCCATCTGCCAGAATCCACCTTGATTATGTTGGTGTCGGCTTTAGCAGGTTATGAACACACTATGCACGCCTATCAACACGCCGTTGAGCAGAAGTACCGCTTTTTCAGTTATGGCGATGCGATGTTTATTCTGCCAAAAAATGCTTAGAAAGCTTTAAAAGACTCAAAGTCAAACAGCATAAAATCAACAGGCCTGTTGAGTTATAAAGCACTCAATTAATCTGAGCAGGCCTGCTTAAATCGTTACACGCATTGCATAGCATGCAAACAAGGAAACACAATGGAATTTGAATTAGATAATACCGATGGTCGCGCACGACGTGGCCGCTTAAAGTTTGCGCGCGGTACGGTCGAAACCCCAGCTTTTATGCCCGTTGGCACTTACGGCACGGTAAAAGGCATGACGCCTGAAGAGCTAGAGGCAACGGGGGCGCAAATTATTCTAGGCAATACTTTTCATCTGTCTTTACGCCCGGGCACCGATATTATTGAAATGCACGGCGATCTGCATGATTTTATGCACTGGAAAGGCCCGATTTTGACCGATTCAGGCGGTTTTCAGGTGTTTAGTTTGGGCAAAATGCGCAAAATCAAAGAGGAGGGCGTTACCTTTAATAGCCCTGTAAACGGCTCTAAAATCTTTATGGGGCCAGAAGAGTCGATGGAAGTGCAGCGTAAATTGGGGTCAGATATTGTCATGATCTTTGACGAGTGCACACCGTATCCAGCCTCGCACGAGGTGGCAAAAGTGTCTATGGAGCTGTCGATGCGTTGGGCAAAACGGTCTAAAGAGGCACACGGTGACAGTCCGGCTGCGCTATTTGGCATTGTTCAAGGCGGTATGTATGAAGACCTGCGTAAAGTTTCGATTGATGGGTTAAAAGAGATTGGCTTTGACGGTTACGCAATTGGTGGCTTGTCGGTGGGCGAACCCAAAGACGAGATGATGGCCACGTTGGATTACACCGAGCCACACATGCCAACAGACAAACCCCGTTATTTAATGGGAGTAGGCAAACCCGAAGATATTGTCGAAGCGGTGCGTCGCGGAATTGATATGTTTGATTGTGTGATTCCAACGCGTAATGCCCGTAATGGTTTCTTGTTTACCTCGGAAGGTGTGGTGAAGTTGCGTAATGCGGTTAATAAAACCAGCTTGTTGCCGCTTGACCCAAAATGTGACTGTTACACTTGTCAAAATTACACCCGTGCATACTTGCATCACTTGGATAAGTGTCGCGAAATTCAGGGCGCGCGTTTAAACACCATCCACAATTTACACTACTACCAAACGCTTATGGCAGGCTTGCGTGCCGCGATCGCCAATAACCAGTTAGAAGCCTTTGTGGCCGATTTTTATGCCGGAATTGGTCAGCCTGTTCCTGCGTTAGAAGCGTTAAAAGCCTAACTAAAAACAGGGTTTAGCTTGCCTTTTAAAGGTTGGCAGGCCTGTTGATTTATGGCGATTTTAATCAGATTTATACGTGCAAAGCACTATCAGCTATGCCACAATATAGCGGTTTTAATATTTACAATTTTAGGAGTTAAGAATGAGCTTTTTTATCAGTGATGCAATGGCGGAAGGCGCAGCAGCTTCAGCGGGAAGTGGTTGGGAAGGATTAATCCCGTTAGTATTATTGTTTTTGGTATTTTACTTTTTGTTAATTCGTCCACAACAGAANAAAGTAAAAGAGCACAAAGCGTTAGTAAGCGAACTTAAAAAAGGNGATGAGATCGTGACTTACGGCGGTTTAGGTGGAAAAATCCGTGACGTTAGTGAAACGTTTTGTGACGTTGANATTTCAGATAACGTGATTGTTAAAATCGACCGNCAAAACATTGCACGCTTATTGCCAAAAGGCACTTTAAAAGGCGAGTAATCGTTTAAGGTTAATCAAAAGGGGCTTTGGCCCCTTTTGTTGTTTCANCCTCCTGCAAAACAGTCCCTCAATAACGGATTTAAACTTATGTTTCAAGCACAACAAAAAGTGATCGCAAATCGCTATCCAGCATGGAAATACCTATTGCTGGTGGTGGTTACTGTTATCGGAATACTCTTCGCCATGCCCAATATTTTTGGGGATGATCCTGCGGTGCAAATTTCCCCCGCTAAATCGGTAACCTTTACCGCGGAAACGCAACAACAGGTCGATAAAATTTTGGCCGATGCCAAGCTGGACGTTAAAGAGACCGTGTTTGAAAATGGCGCTTTTTTGATTCGTTTTAATGACACTGAAGACCAACTAAAAGCCAAAGGGTTGCTTAAAGATGCCTTAGGTCGTACCGCGGTGGTGGCACTGAACTTAGCCCCTGCCACGCCCGCCTTTTTAAGTGCAATGGGCGCTCAGCCGATGTATTTAGGTTTGGACTTGCGTGGTGGAGTGCACTTTTTAATGGATGTGGATATGGAAGCGGCGGTTGAAAAAGCCTATATGCGCTATGTTGACGAAGTTAAAGGGGCGTTGCGTGCGCAAAAAGTACGCTATGTGAATGCGGATTACGAAAACGAAAAATTGTTGATTAAGTTTAAAGACGTTGAGTCGATGCAGGCAGGCCTGTTAGTTTTTAATCAAGAGTTTGGCGAAGAGTTTAAAGCCATCGCCAATGAAGACACCGCTTCACCCATGGTTGAACTGACCTTAGCGGATAACACCATTGCCGAGATTCAGAAGTTTGCATTACAGCAAAACATTACCACTTTGCGTAATCGTATTAATGAACTAGGTGTCGCAGAACCGGTTATTCAACAGCAGGGTGATCGCCGTATTGTGGTGCAACTGCCGGGTGTTCAAGATACTGCGCGTGCCAAAGAAATTTTGGGCGCAACCGCAACACTTGAATTCCGTTTAGTTGAAGAGCGTGGCGATGCCGATCGTGCCAAACAAACTGGCTATGCACCGCATGGTGCTTTGTTGTATCAGTTCCGTGATACACGTCCCATTTTGTTGAAACGTAGCGTGATTGTCAGTGGTGAAAATGTTACCAATGCGCAATCGGGTATCGACCCTCAACAAGGTTCTTCGATGGTTAACGTTACTTTAGACGGTGCAGGCGGTCGTAAGATGCTGGCCACCACCAAAGAGAACGTGGGTAATCGTATGGCGGTGGTGTTTATTGAAAACCGCGTTGAAACCATTGAGGTTAACGGTGAGAAAGTTAAGAAACGTATTACCACAAAAGACGTTATTAACGCTGCGGTAATTCGTGGACAGTTTGCCGATCGTTTCCAAATTACCGGTTTAGATTCGCCACAAGAAGCGCAAGATTTAGCGTTGCTATTAAGAGCCGGTGCCCTGGCTGCGCCAATGGAAATTGTTGAAGAACGGACCGTTGGACCAAGCCTTGGGCAAGACAACATTAACCAAGGCTTTATGTCGGTGATTGTTGGTTTCATTTTAGTCTTAGTGGTGATGGCTTGGCGTTATAAAACCTTTGGTATGGTCGCGAATATTGCGCTGACCTTGAACTTGGTGATTATCATCGCTGTGCTGTCAATGTTGCAGGCAACCTTAACGCTTCCAGGGATTGCGGGTATCGTTTTAACCGTGGGGATGGCTGTTGATGCTAACGTGCTGATCTTTGAGCGTATTCGTGAAGAGTTGCGCAATAGCTCGATTCAAACCGCCATTTATTCGGGGTATGAAAAAGCCTTTGTGACCATTGCCGATGCCAACATTACCACCTTGTTAGCAGCGGTGGTGTTGTTCAGTTTTGGAACAGGGCCAATTAAAGGGTTTGCGATTACCTTATCGATCGGGATTCTAACCTCCATGTTCACCGCCATCTTAGGCACACGCGCCATCATCAACTTGATGTACGGTAATAAGCGCGTTGAAAAACTGTCAATTTAGGGGA
>JGI997J19993_1000465_pt1 | contig 11303 bp, 8 predicted proteins | sample Etolagbewater25m_FD_19993 | JGI IMG/M metagenome (IMG submission 19993)
GCCAGCAGACCATGCCATAAGTGTTGTAATATCACCAAATGGGGACCAAGCACCACCTGCATTTGCTGCAACAACAATGTTAATCGCGGCAGGAACCAAGAATGCTTTATTATTTCTTTCAATTGTAATTAAAACCGTTGATAGAATCAGTGCAGTTGTTAAGTTGTCTGCTACAGGAGAGATAAAAAATGCTAAAATACCTGTTACCCAGAAAAGTTTTTTATAGTCATAGCCTGCGCCAAGAAGTTTCTCTTTAAGTGCATCAAAAACATTTCTTTCAATAAGTGCTTCAATGAAAGTCATTGCAACAAATAAGAAAAAGAAAATTTCTGCAATCTCTAAGATTAAATGGGCGATTTCATTATCAAAAGCAGTAAAATCCAAGCCATTAAACGCATAATAAGCACCAAGTAGCATAAACATAAAAGTACCTGTAAAAAGTGCTGGTTTAGCCTTATTTATATGATACTTTTCCTCTGCTGCAATAAAGTAATAACCCACCACAAATATAGCTAGCAAAAGCCAACCAAAAGGCTCTACAGCTAAGTCAATTGCTTCTCCTGAAACGTGTGCAGTGGTAGTAGCAAAAGCAACTGCACTAGTCAGCCCTAGTAACGATAAAATTTTTAACATCTATTCTCCTCAATAATTGTGTGTACTCCAACAGATTTTTCTCTAGCTAATGCTGAGAGAACAATCTCTCTTGCTGTAAGTAAACGAAATTTTAACAGTCTACCTATTTTTTCATTTAAAAGAGCATTAATTGAGCTTAAAGCGTCATTTAATCCACTTTTTGTTCTTATTATAGAAACATTCTCCCACATTATACGGCGCAGTTGATTTTTTCTGCGTTTATCCTTTTTAAGACTCATAACCTCATCAGTTACCCCAAATTCTATAAACTCTTTCTGATTATCTTGTGTTAAAATATCCATTACTGCTTGTTTGGCAAAAACAAAACCTTCTAGAAGTGAATTAGAAGCAAGTCTATTCGCTCCATGTACTCCTGTTGAAGCAACTTCACCAACAGCATAAAGATTTTTAACATTTAAAACTCGCCCATGTAAATCAGTTTTTATCCCACCTATAGCATAATGAAAGGCCGGAGAAATTGGCACTCTTTCTTGTGGTACTTTAAAACCGAGAGCTTTGAGGTTTTTAGATATATTTGGAAATCTATTTTCAAAATATTTATCTTCAAAATTACTAAATGAAAGATAAACCTTCATTCCTGTTTTTTTACTGTATTTGTAAATTGACTTACTAACAATATCTCGTGAAGCAAGCTCGCCTCTCTCATCATAATCAAATAAAAATCTTTTACCATTTTCATCTTCAATTGTAGCACCCTCACCACGCAAAGCCTCAGTGAGCAACATCTTTTGGGCATTATTACTATTTACAAATACTGTCGGATGAAACTGCAACATTTCCATGCGTTCAAGTTTTATACCCTTCATAACACAAAGACCTTGCATATCAGCACTTATACATGGTGCGTTTGTGTGATACTCATACAGAGAACCTAAACCACCACTCGCAATAATGACATTTTTTGCATATATATTTCTAGAATGTCGATGATCTAAAACTGTCACCCCATAACATTCATTATCTTTTATCAGTAGATCAACAACCCTAGTATCACTAAGCATTGCATGTGAATTATGTTCTAATAAAAAATGATGTAAATATCTGCCAGTAGCGTCTCCGCCTGCATGTAAAATTCTTTCACATGAGTGTGCTGCTTCCTTTGTATAAAGAAGATTTCCCTCTTTATCACAGTCAAATTCAAATCCATTCTTAATTAAATCATCTATTGCTTCTATGGAATTTTCACTTAGTATCTTCACTGCCTCTTCATCACAAAGACCAGAACCGGCTTCGAGTGTATCTTTTATATGTAATGGGATATCATTCTTATCTCGAGCCAAAGCAACTCCACCTTGTGCATAAAAAGTATTACACTTAAATGTTTCACGCTTGTTGATAACAAGAACTTTTTTATCTTTTGGCAATTTCATTGCAGCATATAAACCTGCTACTCCGGCACCTATAATTATTACGTCATATCTCATCTATTTCTCAACACTCACATTATTTTCTAGATTCGTTTTTTGAATTATAAATTCCACGTTTTCATCACTTGCTGGCACATCTTCGTTATAAAATGGAGCATCTTTATAACCACAAGCACTGATACTTAACAAAAACACTGCTATAATTGCCATATGAAAAATGCTAGTCAGATTATTACTACTATTCAATACAAACCTCAATATAAAAGAATTTTACAGCATAAGTGTGTTCAAAAATTACGTTCCGTTATGCTTCCAGCCATACAAAAAAATATTAAATACGGATACATAAAAGATTCTAAATTACATTTTGTAATATCATCTACACTTAATAAATATGATCAAGATAATATTATAAATACTATTAAAATGATTTTAAATGGAAACATGATAAAGAAGAATGACAACCTTTTTGAATGTATCGACACAAATATAGAAGATGTAATCGTAAGAGTAGATCATAAACCAGTAACAAATTACAAACCATATACTACAAGAGCACATATTATTCAATACTTTGAACAAGCAAGTGGAACAATAAAAATAGATATAAAAGATGAAAAACTGCATCAATTAGCGCAAGATATTCAAAATATCATAAAAGAAAATCATTGACACTCCTTCAAACAGTAAAGCAGTTGCCAGACTCTGCTGGTATATACCAATATTATGACAAAAATGGGCATTTACTCTATATAGGAAAAGCAAAAAATCTTTCAAAACGAGTCAAGAGTTATTTTCAATCCCAATCTAAATTGTCATTAAGAATACAAAAGATGATTTCACAAACCGTTTCAATGGATTATATAGTAGTTAACACTGAACATGATGCCCTTATTCTTGAAAACTCTCTTATAAAGCAATTAAATCCAAAATATAATATTTTACTCCGTGATGATAAAACTTATCCCTACATCTATATTGATAATTCGCAAGAATATCCAAGATTTGAAATAACTAGAAAAATCTTAAACACTAAGGATATTACATACTATGGTCCTTATTCTGTTGGTGCGAGAGACATATTAGACTCAATTTATGAAATATGTAAACTTGTCCAAAAAAAAAGTTGCTTAAAGTCTCAAAAATTATGCCTTTATTATCAGATAAACAAGTGCCTTGGTCCATGTGAACTTAATGTTTCCAAGGAGAGGTATAAAGAGGAAGTTGATTTAGCAACGACACTCATTCAAAATAAAAATGTTCTTGTAAAAAATCTTCACAGTAAAATGTCTTTTTATGCTGAGGAGTTGCGTTTTGAAGAAGCGGGGGAGCTTAGAGATAGAATAGAAAAAATCAGTCGCTCTGAGATAAAAAGTGAAATAGACTTTGCAAGTGATGAGAACTACGATATTTTTGTAGTTCAAAATTCTGATAAAAGAGCTGTAGTAGTTAGAATATTTATGCGAAATGGAAAAATAATCTCTTCTTCACATGATTTTATTCAACTTAATGAGGGAGTTGATGAAGACGAGCTTTATAGTCGTGCCTTATTAGAATTTTATTTTGGCGAAAAACCACCCATTATTGCTCCTATATTGGTTGCAAAAGATTTTGAAGACATTCAGATAATCAAAAACCATTTAGGTACTATTTTTGAGAAAAACGCAACTATTCATATTCCATTAAAAGGAAAAAAGAAGCATCTCATCGATTTAGCCATACTCAATGCCAATGAACTTCTAAAAAGAGATAAAAACTCAATTGATACAAAAATATTAGAAGAGATAAAAGAGTTACTCTCTTTACAAAAAACTCCTTCAAGAGTAGAAGTTTTTGACAACTCTCACATGTCTGGGGTAGCAACAGTTGGAGCTATGATTGTTTATGAAAATGGAAAATTCGATAAAAAGAGTTACCGAACTTACCATCTTCAAGCAAAAGATGAATATGCACAAATGAAAGAAACACTTACAAGAAGAATAGAAAGTTTTTCTAAAAATTCTCCTCCAGATTTATGGATAATAGATGGTGGTTCTACGCTTTTAAAATTAGCATCAGACATCTTAGAATCCAATGGTGTTTTCATAGATGTTATAGCAATATCAAAAGAAAAAGTAGATGCTAAAACGCACCGTGCAAAAGGAAAAGCTAAAGATATTTTGCATACAAGAGATGAAATATATAAACTAAAAGATAATGATAAAAGACTTCAGTGGATACAAAATCTCAGAGATGAAGCACATAGATCAGCTATTTCATTTCATAAAAAAACAAAATTAAAACTCGATCAAGAGAGTAAGTTACTCTCTATAAAAGGTATTTCAGAAGCAAAAATTATTAAACTACTCAAACATTTCGGTACTTTTGAAGAACTTAAAAAAGTAACTCTTGAGGAGATAAGTGCTATCTTAACCCTAAAAGATGCAAAAATTATTAAAAAATATTACACCTAAGTTTTATTTCCAATCATTTATGATATATTTGTGATAATTATAGTTTTACTACTAAATATAAGGTTTTTTAATGAGTATAGAAAAAGAAATTTCAGACTTAAAGGTAACACCTATAGATGAAGAGTATATGTATGTTGGAGATGTCATCATAAGTCAAACTGACCTCAATGGTGTTATTACATATGCGAATAGAATGTTTTGTGATACGTCAGGATATAGAGCTGATGAATTAGTTGGAAAGCCGCATAACATTATTAGGCATGCAGATATGCCTAAAGCTGCGTTTGAGAAGATGTGGACAACCATTAAATCTGGTCAAGCATGGAATGGTTTAGTTAAAAACTTACGAAAAGATGGTCTTTATTATTGGGTTGACACTGAAATACTGCCACTAAAAGATGCTGATGATAACGTTACTGGATATATAGCTGCAAGAAAACCCGCTTCACGTAAAAACATCGAAGAAACTAAAGAAATCTACAATAAAATGCTAGAAATAGAAAACTCTTAAGGACAAGGAATAATTAATGTTAATTTATAATTATCAAAAAGAATTTATTGGAATAGATGAGGCTGATTTAAAAGTATTTGGGTTTGCTGATCTTGCCGAACTCAAATCAGAAGCCTCTGATTTTGCAGATATGTTTGTACGCACACCTGGCTATATTCACAACTTTAAACATGTCCATTGGATTGATTTTGTTACTTGTGCTGAACCATCAGACGAATCAAAAGTCATTATAGAAGTGAATGCAAAAACTTATAAAGCAAACATAGAAATTGAAACTATATATCTTTCAGATAATCCTACTGCAAAAGCTTATCTTATTCATTTGAATCACCTAAGAGGCCTCACCCTAAAAGAAAATGGTGAAATATCTGAAGATGTTGCTAGACAAAGACCTAAAAAAGTTGAACCTAATGTAGGCTTTGCTTTTAATAGTCCTAAAGAGAGCGTGAGAAGCGAAAACAGCGAAAATCTAGACTCACTTGATGTAATAAAAGAAATCCCTGAACTTGAAGGATTTAAGCCATTTGACGAGATTATCGAAGAAGATGTCACAGAAGTTCATTCTTACGCACCGCTTGATATATCATTTGATGATGACATAGATGAGCCAACTCTCTCAACTACAGACCTAACACACAAAAAAGAAATTAACAAAGAATCAAGTCAAGCAATTGAAATTGAAGATACTTATTCAATTGACACAATAGATGTCGAAGGTCCCCAAGAAGAAGAACCAGTTCCTGCAGATGATAATGGCTTTGATTACAGCTATGACTATGATCCTCAAGTTGCATCTGATGAGCTTGGATTGCCTATTGATTTAATAGAAGAGTTTATTCAAGATTTTATAGTGCAAGCAAAAGAGTTTAAAAACGAACTTTTTGATTCTTTACATGATGGAGATTTAGATAACGTTAAAGTGCTTTCACATAAACTCAAAGGTGTTGCAGCTAACCTCAGGATAGAAGATGCATTTAATACATTAAGTATTATTAACACTTCATCAGATATCACAGAAGTTGAATCAAACCTTCATATTTTTTATAAAATAATTACGAAATTATCTGGTGAAGATATACAAACAGCTAAAACAATTGAAACGCAAGCCAAAGAGATTAAAGATGAAAGTGATCTTTACGAAGACGATTTAATCACAGATCTCAAAGCACCTATACAAGAGAATGAAAATGAAGAAATATCCGATGAAATAGAAATATCTATACAAGAGGAAGAAACAAAAGAAGAAGAAACAAAAGAAGAAGAATATGATCTTATCATAAAAGACTCTGAAGTACCTCAAAAAATAGAAATGCCAGAACTTGCAGATGATGAATTTTTAAANGATATAACTGAAGATGCTGTCTCAGAAGATATTGATATGGAAGATTTATTTTCAATTGATATTGAAGATAAAGATGAAGAAAAAAGGTCATCCGACAATAAAGAATCTCTAAATATTGATGATGGCTTTAAACTTGAAGAAGAGTTTGAAATTACAGTGGTTAAAGAACCATTAAAAATTGACTATTCAAAAGAAATTATTGCAAGTGAAATAGGCTTGGACCAGGAAAGTTTCAATGAAATATTTGACGACTATATTATAGATAGTCAAGCATCTATAAAAACTATAAATGAAGCCATTTTAGAGGATGATTACAATAAATGTAAAAAAGAAGCTTTAAAATTAAAAGGCATGAGCGACAACATGAGAATGAATGCTTTTAATGATCAACTTAACACTCTTATCAACTCTTCAGATAAAAATGAGTTAACAGAAGCAACAACAAAAATAGATGCAGCAATTGCACAGATTTCAAAATAAAGGTCCATACAGATGCAAATAGGATTAAAAAACAGACTAAGACTAATCAGTCTTTTTCCAATTGTTATTCTTTTTTCCATAACGAGTTACTTTGTTTATGATTCTTATGAGAATTATAAAGCAGCTCAATTACTACAAGATAAACTTTCAGCAAACAGACAGCTTAATGAACTAGTAGGTAACATATCTCGTGAAAGGGGTATGACAGTGATGTATCTAGGTAATTCATCTCCAAATACTCTTCGTTCATTAGAACACCAAAGAAAAATAGTTGACGACAAAGAGGCTTCATACCTAAAATATGTAAAACAAAGCCCTGTTTTGCATGATCATTCAAAGGGAGTACAAGCTTGTAAGACATGTACAAATCTTGAATTAATTTCTGCTTCCTTAAAGAAAATTAAAGATACGAGGCTCCTTGTAAATACGCATCAAGCCAACTTTCAAGATGTGTACAATGAAATTTATGGAAAGGCTCAACGTAAAGCAATCCTACAACTAGAAGAAATCATTTCTAATCAGATGGATTCTGAAATTAATGGCCTGTCATCTAGATACATTTCACTCGTTAGATCTAAAGAATATACTGCGGCAGAAAGAGATTTTATCTCTTATTCTATAGCAAGCTCAAGTAAACTAGCTGATAAAGATATCAACCTATGGATTTCTTTTATTGCTAAAGCTGACTCTATCAGTTATGATACTCTCTTAGATAAAACACTTGTTGCAGAACTTGATTTAGTATTTAAAAATGAAGATATACTTGAACTATTTGAAGATATCAACACAGAAAGAACACTTATCTTATCATCTGCTAATAAAGGTGAGTATGAAACGAGTTCAGGTATTTGGTTTACAATGTTATCTGAAAAAATCAATGCTATATCTCAAGCTGAAGACTTAGTATTAACAGCAATGGATAACAGAGCTATACAAGTTAAAGTAGATGCCCTACAGTTCCTTACTATTACTCTCACAATATGGGTTGTCTCAATTATTCTAGCAGCGTTAGGATTTTTATTATCTAATGAAATTGCAAAAAATATCAAAAACCTTGAAGAGGTACTTAAAAGAGTTGCAATAGATGCAAAAGATATTGAAGGTAACGATATTAGAGAGAGTGATATCAACCTTGATACCGCAACCGGTACTGCACAAGCTTATGAACTACTAGAAGAGATTATTGATCAAACAAGAAGAGATAAAGAGTCAGCTCAAGAAGCAAGTGAGGCCAAGTCAATGTTCCTTGCTAATATGTCTCATGAGATTAGAACTCCTTTAAATGGTATCGTTGGTTTTACAGAGCTTCTTAAAGATACTGGTCTTGAAGAGGAACAGCATGAGTTTGTTGAAATTATTGAAAAATCTTCTGAAAACCTTCTTGAAATTATCAATAACATTCTTGACCTTTCAAAAATTGAAAGCAATAAACTTGAAATTGAAGATATTGCGTTTAATCCTATCGAAGAGTTTGAAAGTGCAGTTGAAGTATATGCAGTTCGTGCTAGTGAAAAGCATATTGACCTTGGTTGTTTTATTGACCCCGAACTCGAACAACCGCTTAAAGGGGATCCAACTAAGATAAAAGAGGTTATTATNAACCTTCTTTCTAANGCTGTTAAGTTTACAAGTAGTTCTGGGTCAATTAATGTTGACATTAGAAAACTTGAACCTGAAGAGAGTGGTAAAACAAGAATTAGATTTGAAATTCAAGATAGTGGTATTGGTGTTACAAGTGAGCAAAAATCAAAGATCTTTGAAGCGTTTTCTCAAGCCGATACATCAATTACTCGTAAATATGGTGGTACAGGTCTAGGACTTACTATATCAAGTAGATTTATTGAGCTAATGGGAGGTCAATTAGATTTACACAGTGAACCTGGAAAGGGAACAACTTTCTATTTTACAATTGACTTTGAAGAGATTGAAACACTTGGTGAAAGTACAAAAGGATCTTTTGCAAGTATTAACGCACTTGTATTAGAATCTTCTCATAAAACAAAAAGACAAGAGACATACCTACTTGAATATCTAGACTTCCATGGTGTAAGCTACACAACATTTAAAGATATTGATGAACTCGAAGATTTACAAAGACAGATTAATTATGATCTTATCTTTATAGATTATGATTATACTCAAGAAGATATGCTTTCAATTTATGATAAGTTACCACAAAAATTAATTTTATTAACGAAATCATATTTTATGAAAAAAATTGATTCTTTAAATCTCAATATCTTTAAAACACTTTATGAGCCACTCAACAGTTCGAAAATTAAACAGGTATTAGAAAACTATCATAATCAAAACTTTGATGCCCAAAAAGCTAAAAAACAAAATCGTAAAAAGTTTGTAAGTAATGCCTCAAAATTTAATGCAAACGTATTGGTTGCTGAAGATAATATTATTAATCAAAAACTCATAAAAAGAACATTAGAAGATTTAGAACTAACTGTTGATGTAGCATCCAATGGACTTGAAGCATTCCAAAAACGCAAAGATGGTAATTTTGATTTAATTTTCATGGATATTCAAATGCCTTTCCTTGATGGTGTTGAAGCTACCAAAGAGATTTTAGAATATGAAGAAGACTACAATCAGCCACATGTTCCTATTATTGCTCTAACGGCCAATGCACTTAAGGGAGATAGAGAAAGATTCTTAAGAGCAGGACTTGATGAATATACAACAAAACCACTTGTTCGAGCAGAGATTATTTCACTTTTAAATCATTTTTTAGCAGATCACGCTATTGATTCTCAGGTACATAAAACAATTAATGAACAACTCGAAGAAAAAGAAGAGGATGATGCGGAACTTGAAATTGAAAGTGAAGTAGAAAATGCTCACTTAATTATTGATACTGAAGATGAAGAAAAAAGTTCAGTTACAGAAAATTCTATAGATGAAGAAAAAGTATCTTTTAAAGCAGATATACTTTTGGCAAAAAAGAGTCCTTTTGAAACAAAACTTTTTGTTAAACTTCTTGACTCTCTAGGTTATACTTATGAGACTGCAAATTCTTCAGAAGAATTAGTAAGTATGATTAAGGAAAATGCTTATAAGGTGATAATGTTTGACAAAGGTTGTGAAGGTTTAGATTTAGATGCCTTTGCTTCCTTAGTTAAAGAAACAAATATTGGCAGAAAACTAGAAACTTTTCTAATACTGATTAATGATACTTCATCAGTTGAGAACTCGGAAGATGCTCTATACGTGCACGAAATTATTAAAAATGTAGTAAACAAAGATTTGTTAAGACTACTTTTTGAAAAATTTATTTAAGGAAAATATAGATGAGCAAGAATGACTTAGTAGTACTAGCAGTTGATGATGATATGATTAATTTAAAGCTTTTAAAATCGATGCTAAAAAAAAGTGGTCGAGTAGCTGAAGTAATAGAAGCTAAAAATGGCTCCGATGCCATAGGTGAACTGAAAAGTAGAAATGATATCGATCTTATATTGCTAGATATAATTATGCCTATTATGGGTGGGATAGAAATGCTTAAAGTGGTTAGAGCAGATGACAATCTCCGTCAACTTCCTATTATTGTACTTACAACTGATGAAACTAAAAAAAGTGAAGCACTAGAATATGGAGCAAATGGCTTTTTAATGAAGCCTATTAGAAGTGATGAATTGATAAAAAAGATAGCGACCGTAATCGTTTAAAACTTCAAACGCAGGTTCTTTTATATAAGAACCTGTTTTAAAACTTCCTCAACCCTTGTTACGCCTATAATGTCTAAACTTTCTCTAACCTCTTTTGGTATATCTTCTATATCCCTTTCATAATTTTTAGCAGGTATTAAAACTTTTGTCATGCCAGCCTTATGTGCTGCTATCAATTTCTCTTTCAGTCCGCCTATAGGCAAGACATCACCACTTAATGAGACTTCACCCGTCATTGCAATTTCAGAACGAATTTTTCTTGAACTTAAAATGGATGATATAACACTCACCATAGCTATACCCGCACTTGGTCCATCTTTCGGTGTCGCTCCGTCTGGAACGTGTACGTGTAAGTCATAACGCTTATAAACTTCGCTAGAATCCACTTTAATATTATCTTCTTTTTCTTTAAATGTAACAGGTATATTTTCTTCAGTAATTTCCAGTTTTTTGCTATCTATAAGAGTTTTTACAACACTCATTGCTATTCTTGCAGACTCTTTCATTACATCGCCAAGACTACCTGTCAACTGTAAATTTCCTTTACCTTTAATACGAATAGACTCTATTTTTAAAACATCTCCACCTACTGCTGTCCAAGCCAAACCGTTTACAACTCCAACAACTGGAATTTTATCAGTTTTCTCAATCTCAAAAACACTTTTATCAAAAAATTCTTTCAAGTTTTTCAGACTAACAGAGACTTTGTTGACATCTTGGTGCTGTAGTATATCTTTTGCAACTTTTCTACTCATATCTGCAATGCGACGACGTAGATTACGAACACCCGCTTCACGCGTATAGCTATGTATTAGTTCT
>JGI997J19993_1000467_pt1 | contig 11265 bp, 12 predicted proteins | sample Etolagbewater25m_FD_19993 | JGI IMG/M metagenome (IMG submission 19993)
GGAATTCAAAATCCTCAAAACTTAGGAATGATTATTCGTTCTTGTGCTGCTGGAAATATTGATGGGATTATCTTACCTAAAAAAAGTTCAGCAAAAATCTCACCGCTTGTTATAAAAGCAAGTGCCGGAACACTTTTTAAAATACCTATATACTTTTGCAACTCTTTAGAAGAAGTTTTACCAGGGTTAAATGATACTAAAATTTATTCACTTTCTTCTCATGCGAAGAACAGTATTTATGATATAAACGCAACTGCGAAGTCTATTTTTATTTTGGGAAATGAGAGTGAGGGAGTTAGCAATGAAGTTGAAAAATTATGCAACGACTCCATAAGCATTCCTATGAAACGCGGAGTAGAGTCTTTAAATGTTGCCGTAACCGCTTCACTCATTGCGTTTATACAATAGATTTTATGAAGTCATAATATCATAAGGGCGTTTAATCTCTCTCATGACCTCATCAACACTCATGTTACGAGATTTTCTTAAAAACTCTTTACCATCTAAAAATATTAAAATGGTAGGAATAGCAAAAACACCAAAATGAGGCGCGATATCCTCTTCTACAGATATATCGACACTCTCTACTTTAAACTCTTTAAAATTGGAATCAAGTGCTTCAAGAAGTTTTGGTTTTAAAGCATGACACACATTACAAGTCGGTGCGGAGAAATAAACCATTACAGCTAAGTTTTCTTTGATTGTCTTATTTATATTTTCTATTGTTTGCATGGCAAAATTATACAGTATAATTCTTCTATGAGTTCAATAATTTTTTCTATTTCAAGTCTATACATCTTTATTGTCATAGGCTATCTCGCTAAAATGAGTTTTAAAGAGCAGATAGATGACAAGACAATAACTCTAATCAACGTCTATTTCTTACAAGTTTTTTTAACTTTTTGGGGACTACTTATTCGTCCTATAGACATTACACTTTTACTGGCTCCATCCATCTACCTTCTCATAGTTGCTGTAGTCGTTATCATTTCAGCTTTAGTAGCAAAGTTTCTTTTTGAAAATAAAAAAGAGTACTCAATAGCTACGGTTGCAGCAATCATTGGAAATACTGGAAACCTAGGAATTCCTATAAACATTGCCATATTTGGTGAAGAGTCTATTCCTTATACAACGGTAGTGAATCTTGTTAATGTATTTGTTGTTTATACCATTGGCGTTTATTACTACTCTCGTGGAACTTTTGATACCAAAACATCGCTTATCAATATTGTGAAACTTCCTATTTTGTGGGCGGCAATTTTAGCCATACTTTTAAGTATTTATGGCTACAAACCGAATGGAGTAGTTTTAAACACTCTCATGATGGGTGCATATGCTTCTATGACTATGCAACTCTTTTTATTTGGTATTTACCTCTACGGAACCCAAATCAAAGAGATTAGTAAAACGCTAGTTATTTGGGTACTTGCTTTTAAATTTGTACTTCTACCTAGCATTGCGTTTATTGTTCTTGTAAACCTTGAACTTCAGAGCATGATAAAAGGTATCATTTTTATAGAACTCATGATGCCACTAGCAGTTGCGAATGTAAATTTAGCCTCGCTTTATGACTGTAGTCCTAAGCTTGTTACTGCTTTGGTATTTCTATCATCTCTTACATTTTTAGGAATTATTTTTATAGCTGTAGAAATTTTGCAATATCTATGATGAACATGAGAGTTTAATGTTTTTAGACTCTATTGGAGTTGGCTTCGCTAAATACTCCAACTCTTCATGTTCGTCAAACGGAGAGTGAGCCACTTCTAAAAGTTCTTCTATCATAGAAAAATCATGCTCTTTTGCTTTATCTATAGCCTCTTGAAGTATATGATTTTTTAAGATGTATTTTGGATTGACTCTCAACATCTTTTCATGGCGTTTCTCTTTTGATAGCTTCTCTTTATCCAAACGCAATTCATATGCATCTAGCCACTCTTCAAGTGAAGTTCTATAAACGCAGATATCTAAAATATCAGATTTATTTCCATCATATCGTGAGAGTTTTCTAAAAAACGCAGTGTAGTCTATAGTTGCACCTCCGAGCGCCCCGAGCATCCACTGAAATAGTTCTTTGTCATTTTCTTCTTCAAGTTCAAGTCCCATTTTTGCATACATAATCTCTGAGTAAACTTTCTCATAAGTAGCTCCAAAAACATCCTCTAAAATTTGTACTGCGTTTTCATAATTAATAATTGGAGAGAGTGCCTTTGCCAACTGACCTAGATTCCAATAGGCAATCCCTGGCTGATTTTTAAAACTATATCGCCCTTCTCTGTCTGTATGATTACAAACATACTCTTTGTCATAATCATCCAAAAAGGCAAAAGGCCCATAATCTATGGTTCTTCCATCTATGGACATATTATCTGTATTCATAACACCATGGTTAAAACCGACACTTTGCCACTTTGCAATTGTTGTCGCTGTATTTTTAACTATTTGCGCATACATTTTAAGATAGATACCCTCTTCATTTTTTAAATGGGGAAATGACTCATCTATTACATAATCAGCAAGTTTTTGAATTTTATCATGCTCACCTTTTGCATTAAAGTACTCAAATGTTCCAAAACGCACCCAAGTCGGAGATAAACGCAGTACTATTGCACCTTTTTCCCATCTCTCACGAGCTACATCTGTCTCACTTCCTATAAGAGCCAAAGCACGCGAGGTTGCAATACCAAGACCATGCATCGCCTCGCTCATAAGATATTCACGAATACTTGAACGTAGTACTGCTCTGCCATCTCCTTGACGGGAATAGAGAGTTAAGCCTGAACCTTTTAGCTGTAAATTCTGTCCATTTACCTTTCCAAGATTAATAGCTCTTCCATCTCCTAAACGCGGTACAAAGTATCCAAACTGATGTCCGGCATAACACATGGCAAATGTTTTTGAACCCTCTAGTTTATGAGAGCCATTGACTATATTGACTATATGCTCATCAAGCTCCAAATCATCTTGCACTCCAAGTAAGGAAGCTGCGTTTTGGGAAACAGAAATCAAAAAAGGTCGTGACAATGGTGAGGGCTCAACTCTGTCATAAAAGAGAGAATCAAGTTCTAAATAGGGTGTTGTTAGTTTTAAGTTTGAAAATTTCATAATGAGTTTTTATCAAGTTAGATATTAAAACTGCCTACAAGTAAAAAAGGAACTTTATTTTTAGAGCTATTATTAAGATAACTTAATTACACTTTGCTTATGAATAAATCACTACAGACAGTTTTTCACTATCATGAAACTACAAAACACTCACAACAAAGATATGCACGTTCACTTGGATATATGGACTGGAGTACACAGCCAAATCCCTTTAGAAACTATAATGGCACACAAAGTATAACTCTACCTCTTGCAACACAAAACGCAACACCACCCTATCATCTTCTTGATTCAGATTTACCATCAGCACCTCTTCTCAAAGAGTCACTCTCTCAGCTCTTAGAGTTTTCCATGGGTTTAGCTGCTTGGAAAGTTTCAGGAGAGAGTTCATGGGCAGTGCGATGTAATGCTTCAAGTGGCAATCTTCATCCTACTGAAGCGTATCTTGTTTTACCACCTGTGTTAAAAGAGCAAAACGATAAAACAAACATTTTTCATTACACTCCAAAAAATCACGCTCTTGAAAACCTAGCTGCGTTTGATACAAGTTTTTGGAAAAGTTTACCGCAACAAAGTTTTCTTGTAGGACTCTCAAGTATCTCTTGGCGTGAAGTATGGAAATATGGCGAGCGTGCATTTCGTTATGTAAATTTAGATGCCGGACACGCTTGGCAATCACTTGTCATTTCTGCAAAAATGTTAGGCTGGAAAATCACCAGACTCGATAGCGTCAGTGATGAAACAATATCTACACTTTTAGGAGTAAACCAAGATGATAGATTTTTTGAAACAGAGATAGCAGATATGCTTTTTGTTGTTTCTCCAGAGTTAGTAGATCCTTCACTGAATATAGAAGCTTTAATAGAAGATATCCCCCTAAAGTATGAAGGAATTGCAAACCAACTCAGTCCAAGTATGCAAAATTGGGAGATTATTCCAGAAATAGAAAACGCAACTGCAACGACTCAAATAAAACAAAAAGAGGCTAAACGCAGTTTAGTTGTTAAAAAGCCTACCCAAGAGTCAAAAACAGTAGTTCTTAATCGTCGAAGTATTCATGTAATGGATCAGAAGACATCAAAAATTACAAAGGAGCAGTTTCATTGCATACTTTCAAGTGTTCACGACTCTTTAGATGCAAAAGAAAACGCAGCGCATTTAGTTCTTTTTGTTCACAGGGTTGAAGAGTATGAACCAGGTTTATACATTTACATCAGAAACAAGCAAGACAAAGAAATTCTTATCAATCAAATGCATACTGCGTTTATGTGGGATGAGGGAGAATTAGAAGATTTATATTTTCTAGAAAATCGCGATTTGCAGATGGCTTCAAAGGCAATAAGTTGTTCTCAGGATATAGCAAGCGACGGTGCTTTTTCGCTTGGCATGCTTTGTAATTTCTCAGAGCAGCTACAGACCTATGGAGCACACAGGTATAAAGAGCTGTATTGGGAATGTGGTGCTATAGGACAAGAACTTTATCTTGAAGCAACTTCTTTTGGATTATCAGGGACAGGGATTGGATGTTTCCTGGATGATACAGTTCATAATCTGCTCGGTCTAAAAGACAACCGTTTTCAAACCTTGTATCACTTTACTATTGGACGTGGATATGTTGATAGCAGAATTCAAACGAGAGAGGCTTATCAACCAAGATAAGCTACTCATCCAATCTCCAATAGTATCCATATCTGTCTAAATTGTACTTCTTTCCTTTCGTTGGATATGTAACAAGTTCTTTATCAGAAAAATATATACCCGTTGCGAATATGATAATATCTATTAAAATAACGATTAACACTATTCTCATACATACCCTCCGCCAAGAAGACTAGATTATAGTAACTACTTTATCTTTTCTAAAATAGAATCAACAGAAAAACCAAATTTTTCAAAAAGTTTACCTGCAGGAGCTGATGCACCAAAGCTATCCATACCGATTACTTCATCAGCAAGTTTGTACCATTCAAGACCACGCGCTGCTTCGATAGCTACTGTTTTAGTGCCTTCTTTGATAATAGCGTCTATATATGCTTTGTCTTGCTCTATAAAAAGATCATAACAAGGAACAGAGACTACATTCACTTTCTCACCCTTTGCGTTTAACGCCTCTTTGACTTTTAAAGCAAGTTCAACTTCTGAACCTGATGCCATAAGAGTAATAGTTGCGTTTTCATCAGATGCCAATAAATATCCACCTTGAGCTGCCGTACCAAAAACAGTATCTGGTAGAACAGCAAGATTTTGACGAGAACATACAAATGCAGATGGAGATTTTTTCATCTCTAATGCAGTTTTCCATGCTTCAATATTTTCTGCGCCATCAGCTGGACGCCATACATAAAAATTTGGAAGTGCACGGAACTGTGAAAGATGTTCAATCGGTTGGTGGGTTGGTCCATCTTCACCAACACCAATACTATCATGTGTCCACACAAAAAACTGTTGGATTCCGGTAAGGGCTGCAATACGGGCTGCTGGTTTTAAATAGTCTGAAAATACAAAGAACGTAGCAGAAAATGGTAAAAGTGGACCATAAAGAGCCATTGCGTTTACGATTGAAGCCATAGCATGTTCACGAATACCAAAGTAAATATTTCTACCTTTTGGAAAAACTCCCATGTCATTTAAGTTAGTTTTATTTGAAGGACTAAGATCCGCTGAACCACCTAAAAAGCTTGGAACTCCTTTGGCGATAGCATTCATAATTTTTCCATTTGTAGAACGAGTTGCATCCGCTTTTTCAAAAGTTGGGTATTCTATGCGAGAAAAATCAGGATTTTCCAGTGCTAAAAGTGCTTCATTTTGTTCCATTAATGGTAGCGTTTTTTGTCTGTGAATCCATTCACGTTCAAGCAAGTCGCCTTTTTCAATCGCACATCTAAAACGTGCCATAACATCTGCATCTACATGAAAAGTTTTTTCTGGATCAAATCCAGCATCTTTTTTTGCTTGAGCAATAATCGACTCACCAAGTGGAGCGCCGTGAGCATGATGTGAACCTTCTAACTCACCAGCACCTTTTGCGATTGTTGTATTTGCAATAATAATAGTTGGCTTAGTGTTTGCTTTTGCAGTTGTGATACAAGTATCAATTTCATCAAAATTATGTCCATCACACTCTAACACATCCCAAGCTTGTGATTCAAAACGTTTACGAATATCTTCACTTATACTTAAATCAGTAGAACCCTCAATAGTAATGCGGTTTGAATCGTAAATAAGAATTAAATTATCAAGTTTGTTGTGTCCAGCAATTGAACAGGCTTCATATGAGATTCCCTCTTCTAAGTCACCATCACCACATAAACAATAAACATTATGATCAATTAAATCTGCGGTTTCAGAGTTAACTTGTGCACCAACAAATTTTGAAGCCATTGAAAAACCAACTGCGTTTGCTATACCCTGACCTAGAGGACCTGTAGTGATCTCAATACCAGCAGTATGACCAAATTCTGGATGACCAGGAGTTTTAGAGTCTAACTGGCGAAAGTTTTTTAAATCATCAATCTCTAATCCGTATCCCCAAAGATAGTAAAGTGAGTAGATAAGACCGGTTGCATGGCCACCAGAGAACACAAGTCTATCACGATTTAACCATGCGGGATTTTTCGGATTATGGTTTAAGTGTTCACTTAAAACTGTTGCGATATCTGCAAGACCCATCGGTGCACCTGGATGACCTGAATTCGCACTCTGTACCATATCTGCTGCTAAAAATCTTATTGAATTTGCCATCTTTTGACGCATTGCATTACTCATATTATTACCTTTTAAAGTTTAATTACTGGATTGTAAATCAAGTTTACAATGACGGAATATTGGGTAAACCGTCACTCTAAACTTGATTTAGAGTCTCATTTATGTCTATTTATATATTTTGTTAGTAAAGGGGTTAGTTCATTTTGTAAACTATCATCAAAACAACTTAACTCTTGTGTTAATTCATCTGCAATCTCATTTGCTTGTTTCATTGACTCTTCAAGCCCTAAGATTGTTACAAAACTATTTTTATCTTCATCATTATTTGTAAGCTTTCCAGCTTCTTCTGTACTTTGTGTCACATCTAAAATATCATCTTGAATTTGAAATAAAAGTCCAAGTTTGATACCAAAGTCATAAAGTTTTTCACCTAACTCTTCTTTGCCAACTATTATGGCACCCATTTTTAATGATGCTGCTATTAACTTTGCAGTTTTATTTGTATGTAAAAACTTAATATCTTCTACATTTAAAGGCTGATTTTCAAAATAACAGTCAATTGCCTGACCTAAAACCATCCCATTTAAACCACCGTTAGAAGCGAGTTCACGAATCAACTCTACCCGTGTGTAATCTGAAAACGGTGCCTTTGATAGTACTTCAAAAGAGTAAGTATTTAACGCATCACCTGCAAGTATAGCTGTCACTTCATCATACAATACATGTAGAGTTGGATTACCACGGCGTAGCGGAGAGTCATCCATAGCCGGTAAATCATCATGGATTAAAGAATAAGTATGCAGTAGTTCTACCGCATAAGCCGCATACCTTGCACCATCAAGCATTAAAGAGTTATAAGCTTTAACTACCCCTAAAAGCAAGGCCGGGCGAAAACGTTTACCGCCAGCGATAAGCATGTTTTGCAGAGCACTCTCATAAGTTGGATGAATACTTTTAGACATTGGCAAGTTTTTTAGTAAAAATTTTTCAAAGTTTTGCATGTGGAATTCTAACTAATTTATCTTCACAAAAAACTGAAAGTTGTCTCTTTGAAAAAGAAGATTTGTTGAGTTTTTATCTTGTGAAACAATTTTTAATATTTCTTCTTCATTGCTAATGTTTTTCTGATTTATTTGAAGAAGAGTATCTCCTAGTTTCAATCCATACTTTTGGGCTTTTTTCTCTATCTTTACTATCTTTAAATTCTTATCAAAAGAGAGTCCTAAAAATTCTAAAAAGGTATCACTCAAATAACCTCCACCATATCTTTTAAGACTTTTTGTTTTAAGTTTTATGATTTGATTCTCTCTTTTAATTTTAAGTGTATGGAGTGAACCTAACTTACTAAATAAAATATTTCTCATTAAAGCTGAGGCATTTAGTACTTTTTTTTCATCAAACTCTAAAACGCGATCATTGACCCTAAAAGGATTATCTTTCATAAATGGGTTTATAGCCTCAATTATGACAAATTGTTTATCATCTTTTACTCTTATTCCTATATCAGAATAAGAGACATCTTTCATTTTTATAAATCTCTCTATATACTCTTTTTCTATTATTCCCTTTGGAGTTACAATCCCTTCTAATGAACAGCAGCTTGTTAGTAAAAGACTCGGCACAGAAACAGTTTCACTAAAACTTGCAAAACGATTTAAGCCTATTTGATGCTTTACTATTTTACCCTCTGTTGATTGTTGTGTATCCACAACTGCCGTTCCTAAAACGAGTCTATTATTAATTTTAAAGGGATATTTAAAAGCTATTTTATCTTCTACTAAATACAAAGAGAGAAAAGGGTCATGTTTGATTATTTTAAGATTTGGAGTTTTTTTTGAAAATATAATTCTTTGATGTTGTGTAACGGGGATTGATAATGTTTTGTTTAGGAGAGTTTTTGAATCATTGATTTTCTTTTTGCAGGCGTCATATCCACCTTTACAAGCATATAAATTTAAAAAAAGGAGATTAAATGCTACGAATAAACGAAGCACTTACTGTCCTCCAAATGAGTTCAAACCACCTAGCATACCCATGGCACTACTCTGTTGATTTTGTTGAACCATTTTATTGACATCATTTATTGCACCGATTAGTAAAATCTGAAGAGAATCTTTGTCTGAGAGTAATTCATCATCAATTTCCAAATCAATAACCTCACCATTACCATTAACACTGAGTTCAACCATTCCTCCCCCAGTTTTCACACTAAAAGTTTTAGATTCTAGTTCTGCTTTAAGTTTAGCTGCACTCTCTTGCATACTTTCAAGCATCTTACTCATATCACCCATATTACCAAACATTGTTTATATACTATCCGCGATTGTTTCTATGTTATTTTTCTCATCTAAAATAACAACTTTTGGCTGATAACTTTCAAGCTCTTTTTCATCATATGTAGCATAAGCAACAATAATTACTTTATCACCAGGATGAACTTTTCTAGCAGCAGCACCATTTAAGCAGATATCGCGTTTACCGCGTTCGCCTAAAATAATATAAGTCGTAAAACGCTCACCATTGTTAACATTAAGAATCTCAACTTTTTGTCCAACTCTCATCTTTGCAGCCTCTAAAAGCTCCTCATCTATAGTAATTGAACCAACATAGTTTAAGTTAGCATCCGTTACTGTAGCACGATGAATTTTGCTGTACAACATATCAATTAGCATATTCTTTCCTATTTTCCCATTTGCTTACGCATATCAGCAGGAGAAATTGGTTCATCCCATTGCTCCGCGTCTATTACAAACTCTTCTACTACTTTACCGCCAATAATGTGCTCTGTAATAATTCTATCAATTTTTTCTTTAGTAAGACCTGCATACATTGTATGTCCTGGTTCTACCAACATAACTGGACCAGAAGAACATCTATTCATACATGAAGTACGAATTGGTTGTACTGTGCCCATTATTCCTTCCTGCATTAACTTTGTAGCTAAATGCTGAAAAAGATCCTGAGTTGCTGGTGTTACACATGATGGTTTTGGCATACCTGGAGGAGCTGACTGCTCACATTTAAATATATAAAAGGCCGGTTGAGGAATTCCCATTAAAATTATCCTTAATTTTTTTGCAATTATATCAAAAATATAGCCTATTATTCTAATAGGCAAAAATAAGTTTAGATATTTAAGATATAATTCCAAAAAACAAGCAGGACTCAATTTGAAAAAAATTATACTATTTTCATTACTAATAACATCTTTGTATGCAGATGCAAAAATATATATGGGTGCAGGATATGGACTTCATAATGAAACTATAACACTATATGATGAGAGTGAAAATTCTATATCAGCAAATATGGCAACTATTAAAGTTGGTTACGGAATCAGAGAATCATACGCAATAGAGTTTTCAGTAGACTATATAGATAATTCAGAAAAATTGTTTCTTAGCAGTGATGGTACTAAATATGGACTTAATATTGAATTGATAAAAGCATTTGATTTTGGAATATACGTAAATCCATTTGTAAAAGTTGGTTTTGGTATGGGGTATATGGAGACTACAATCAAAGCAAATGAAAATTCTTTGAGTTTTGGTACATATAATCTAGGTCTTGGAACCTTTATACCTATAAATGAACATTTAGATATTGAACTTGCCTACACTTACAAATATATCTCTTATCAAAAGAGCGTTACTACAGAAACAGATTCAGAAACATCTATGGCAAATGTTGGATATGTAGGAGTGAACGTTAGATTTTAATATTTAAAATCTCACGAACAACTTCTCTATCATCAAAAGGAAGTTTCTTGTCATAGATTACCTGATATGATTCATCACCCTTGCCAAGTATAACAACAACCTCTTCATCTTCTTGGTCATTGAGCGCCATTTCTATTGCTTTTTTTCTATTTAACTCAATAATAACATTCGTTCTGTCTTCTATGCCAGAGAGTATATCTTGAACAATAAGTTCAGGATCTTCATTTCTTGGATTATCACTTGTAATATAAACTTTTTTAGCTAAAGAGGCTGCTACACGACCCATCAACGGCCGCTTAGAAGTATCTCTATCTCCACCAGCACCAAAAACAACTAAAAGCTCTTTCTCTTTAAGTGCATTTAAAACCTGTTGCATTCCGTCTGGGGTATGGGCAAAATCAACGATGACATTTGGAGCTTCACAAACTTGTTCCATTCTACCACTTACACCTGCAAAATTATCCACCACATTCGCTATTTCTTCTAATTTTTTACCCGTTAAAAGATGTACAGCACCAATAGCAGACATAAGATTATACAAGTTAAAAAAACCATGTAAAGACGCTGTAAAAGGAACAATATCTTTAAAGTGTTGGATTATCCCGCTTGATGCATCATTTAAAGAATAAGCCATAAGTCTGTATGTTGCTGGATTTTCAATACCGTAACTATATGCATTTTTCATCTTAAACGCAGCTCGTTTTTCATCTTTATTAATTAGTTTTTTGCCATCATCTTG
>JGI997J19993_1000468_pt1 | contig 11260 bp, 12 predicted proteins | sample Etolagbewater25m_FD_19993 | JGI IMG/M metagenome (IMG submission 19993)
TATCAAAAGTTTTAAATGTTGAGATAAATTCTTTTTTTAAATAATTATTTTACTTGAACCATCTTTCTTCGTAAATAAGAGAGTTTTGTTTGTAAAGGAAGGTTCTTTGGGCAAGTGTCATCACAACCTAATAAACTCATGCAGCCAAAAATTCCTTCATCATCACCAATGATTTCATACATATCTTCTGCTGTTCTTTCATCCCGAGGATCAATCTCATAACGAGCAACTCTGTTAAGAGCAACTGCACCTTTAAATTTTGGTCTCATACGCTTTGTACCACATGCAGCTACACAACAACCACATTCGATACATCTATCAAGTTCAAAAATATCATCAGCTAGATCTGGATCCATAGGTTTTTCTATGTTATCTATAATTGTTTTTTCATTTGTATGTATCCAGCTTTCTATGTCCTTACTCATGTCTTTCATCCAATTTGCAGTATCGATTGAAAGATCACCAATAAGTTTAAAAACGGGTAATGGTAATAGTGTGACTTCTCCATCTTTAAAAGAAGAAGTAAGTGTTCTACATGCCAAAGATGGTGTTCCATTTACAACCATTGCACAACTTCCACAAATACCAGCACGACATACAAAATCAAATTGTAATGTATGGTCAAGTCTATCTCTAATAAAATTAAGAGCAACGAAGATTGTCATACCAGGTGTCTCTTCTATCTCGTAAGTCTTTAGTTTGGGTCTATCTTCTTTATCTAAGGGATTATATTTAAAAATATTAAACTTTAGTGTTCTACTTTGATTATTCATAACCAATACCTACTCTTTCATTTTTTTCTTCATATTGTGATGGTAATTCATACGGCATAAGTGCATTTTGAATTTCATATCTATCAAGCTTTGGATTGTTTTCTTTGAAAGTATTAACTTCATCGAGCCTTTTTTGTGAATCTTCATGCTCTATGATATTTCCTTTCTTTCCATACCCTCTAAATCCTGGAGGAAGTTCCATATCCATAATACTGATATCTTCATACTCAACAGTTGGTTCAATATCTGTTTCATTAGCCCAATAAGTAATAGTTCTTTTTAGCCAATTTTTATCATCTCTTTTTGGAAAATCTTCTCTTGTATGAGCACCACGACTCTCTTCTCTTAGCAGGGCTCCTTTAGTGATACAAAGAGCAAGTTTTAACATTTTCTTTACTCTAAGAGTATCAATAAGTCCTGGGTTTGCTGATTTTGTTCCTGTTCGTAAAAATACCCCATCACTTAGTTTAAGAAGCTCTTGTAATTCATCAAATGCACTTTGCAGTTCATCTTTTGTTCTAAAGATTCCAACTTTATCCATAACGATTTTTCTCATTCTATCTCTGATATCATAGATACTTTTATCGTTATAGTTATTGTTTACATCGCATACATTTGCAAGGATTCTGTCTTGCTCTTCATCAAACTCTTTCATAAAGGCTTCTGCAAGTTTTGTATCAAACTCAAAATTTGTATTAAAACAATATTTACTTACATACTCTCCAATAATCATACCAGAAACAACAGTTTCAGCTACAGAGTTTCCTCCAAGTCTATTAAATCCATGAAGGTCCCAACAAGCAGATTCTCCACAGGAAAATAAACCTTTAAGATGAGGTGATTGACCTGTTTCATCAACTTTAATACCACCCATAGAGTAGTGCTGCATTGGACGAACTGGTATCCAAACTCCAGGAACTGCTGGGTCAATACCTAAGAAGCTCATACAGATATCTTGCATATCACGAAGATTCTTTTCAATATGTTCTCTTCCTAAGATTGAAATATCTAACCAAAGGTGGTCTCCATATGGTGATGGGACACCTTTCCCTTTTCTAATATGCTCAGTCATTCTTCGACTTACAACATCACGGCTTGCTAATTCTTTTTTCTCTGGCTCATAATCAGGCATAAATCTATAACCATCAACATCTCGCAAGACTCCACCATCACCTCTACACCCTTCAGTCATTAAAATACCATTTGGTACTAATCCTGTTGGATGAAATTGCACAGCTTCCATATTTGCTAACTTAGCAATACCTGTTTCAAGGGCGATGGCAGCTCCTGTACCTTCACAAATAACAGCATTTGTTGTTGCTTCATAAATCCTACCATATCCACCAGTTGCAATAACTGTTGCTTTTGCAAGATAAGCAGATATACTTCCTGTCATAAGATCTTTTACAACTGCTCCATAACAAACATCATCTTTATAGATAAGCTTTACTGCTTCTTTTTTTTCCAAAATAACAACATCATTTTTAATAGCTTCATTTGCAACTGCATAAAGCATAGAGTGACCAGTTGCATCTGCTGTGTAACATGTTCTCCACTTTTTAGTACCACCAAAATCTCTAGCTGCAATAAGTCCATGTACCTCTTTACTTTCAGTGATAGTTGTATTTTCTGAATTAATTACAACATTTTTTTCACCTTCTCTAATTCTAGTCCAAGGTACTCCCCATGCTGTTAGCTCTCGTATCGCTTTTGGTGCAACTTGAGTAAACATTCTAGCAACCCTTTGATCACACCCCCAGTCACTTCCTTTTACAGTATCTTCAAAATGTACATCTTCATTATCACCTTGACTCATCACTGAATTACCAAGACTAGCTTGCATACCACCTTGAGCTGCACTTGAGTGAGATCTTTTTACAGGAATCAGAGATAAAACTGTAGTTTTATGACCCGCTTTTTTTGTAGCAATTGCAAGTCGTAATCCTGCAAGTCCACCACCTATTACTAATGTATCTGTATAAAATATTTTCATCTAGTTAGCCACCTTTTGATTGCTTTGTTTGTATGTTGGAATATATTTTTCACCATAATTATCTTGATGTTCATATCCTATTTTCATATAAGCACTAAGTGATAATGCTCCTAAAACAATATAAAATATAATAATACAGTTTCTTACTATTTTTAGTTTTGCTCTTGTAGCCTTATAAGTTTTACCATCAAACCATCCCCATTTTATAGCAAGTCTATAAAGACCAATAGTGGCATGTAGTTCGACAGCAATTAAAAGAACAATATACATAACCCAAGCACTATCAGTCCAGATTCTATCTGAACTTAAATATGGACCAATATTTGCAGGTTCGCTCATCATTTGGTATAGATGCATTGAGGCAAAGAAAAATAAAATAAATCCAGTTATTATCTGAACACCCCAAAGTTTCGTATCACTATGAGGGAACATGTCAGTATGCGAAGTGAAGTTTCTGTATTGTCTATAAGAATTAGGAAACTTTCTAATAGCCATAAGTGCATGAACAACTAAGACAACAAATAAAATAAATGCGGAACCCACAATAAAGTATGGATGACCCCCTTCTACAAGAAGATTTCCAGATAAAAATTTATCTACACTGTACATAAAGTCTTTACTAATAAGAATCGATGATACAAAGAGAAGGTGAAATTTTATAAAGACTGCAAGTATTAGTCCTGTTAAGCTTTGATAAAAGTCTAGTCTTGCCGGTATTTTACTTTTTTTGCCATCAACTTGTTTGTCGATGAGTCCTTCAAATATCTTATTTGTTTTTTTGTTTTGATCCATTTGAATCCTTTGGAATTTATGCGTGAGATTATAGCGAATAATAGATTTAAAAATGATATTGTCTAAAGTTATAATTAATATTTTTTAATAGTATAATACTAATAAATGATTTCGTGTAAATTAAACAATTTTTCGATACTCTTTGTATATAAAAAAATAACTTTTTAAAGGTGAAGAATGAATATTGTATTTTTAGATAGAAAAACTTTGGGAGATGATATCCCACTTACTCAATTTGATAAATATGGAGAGATTATCACATATGAATCTACAAAGCCAACAGAGACATTAAAACGAGTTCAAAAAGCAGATATTGTTGTTACAAATAAAGTAGTGATAGATAAAGAGATTATGGATAATAGTGATATAAAACTTATTTGTATTGCTGCAACTGGTATGAATAATATTGATCTTGAATATGCTAAACAAAAAGGTATTTCCGTAAAAAATGTTGCTGGATACTCATCTGCGAGTAACAAAAAGGTATTTCCGTAAAAAATGTTGCTGGATACTCATCTGCGAGTGTGGCGCAACTAACATTATCATTTGTATTGAAATTTGTACAAAAAATAGGGTATTATGATAACTATGGGAAAAATGAATGGAAAAATAGCGAAATATTTACAAACCTAGATAAACCATTTTTCGAATTAGAAGATAAAAAATGGGGAATAATAGGACTAGGAGATATAGGAAAAAGAGTAGCTAAAATTGCTGATGCATTTGGTTGTGAAGTATTTTATTACTCAACTAGTGGGAAAAATAACAATTCTACTTACCCTCAAAAAAGTTTAGAAGAGTTACTAGCAGAGTGTGATGTAATTACAATTCATTCACCATTAAATGATNAAACAAATAACTTAATAAATAAATTAAATATAAAAAATATAAAAGATGGTGCACTTCTAGTTAATCTGGGAAGAGGTGGTATTGTAAATGAAGAAGATATAACAGATGCAATAAATACAGGTCAAGATATCTATTTTGGAACAGATGTTGTATCAAAAGAACCAATTGAACAAAACTCACCGCTTTTAACTATAAAACACAAAGAAAGATTTCTCGTAACTCCTCATATTGCATGGGCATCAAAAGAGGCACGATTAAGATTACTAGATGGAATAGAAAAAAATATTAGAGAAAATAGCTAGAGTATATTAACCAAAAGGATATATCAATGAAAAAGGTTAATTACAATAATGAAAAAATTACACCTTCAAAAGTTGTTTGTATAGGTCGAAATTATGTAGAGCATATTGAGGAGTTAAATAATGAAACTCCTGATAGTATGGTTGTTTTTAATAAGGCTAATTGTGCAATAACAGATACTTTAGAATTTATAAGTGAAGATACTCGATTTGAAGGTGAAATTTGTTTTATGATATTTAATAATCAAATTCAAGCAATAGGTTTTGGTTTGGATTTAACAAAAGCAAATATCCAAAATGAACTCAAAGCAAAAAAACTTCCTTGGGAGAGAGCAAAGTCATTTGATAAGTCAGCAGTTTTAAGTGACTTCATTGCATTTGATGGAAGGATAGAAGATTTAAAGTTCGAGCTTTATATCAATGATACTTTAACGCAATTTGCAACATATGATATGATGATATATAAACCTAAGTATATGATTGAAGAGATAAGTAGTTTTATGACTTTGGAAGATGGAGATATTATTATGAGTGGAACACCAAAAGGAGTTGGAACTTATAAAGTTACAGACTCTTTTCATGCAAAGGTGTATTTAAAAGATACTCTTATACTTGAATCAAAATGGATAGCTCAATAAATATTATACATATTTAAATACATACTCTAATATGTTTTATACTCATAAAGCTTTATTATAAAGGATTTATAGGACATGTGAAATCATTACAATTCCCTTGAAAATTAATATTATTAAATTAAAAAATTATATAAGATAAAAATATTTGTGCTATACTATGTATAATATTACATATAGGAATTTGCAATGGGATTATTACTGTATAAATCAAATGAGATGTTTTCTTCAACTGAACTTATTAGAAAAAGTAAAATGATATTTAATAAGATACTAGATGACGAGATAGAAAAAGCTATTATTCTAAGAGATGGGAAACCTAGTTTTTTACTTATGGATTTTGAAAAATATGAAAAAATTATGGCTGAGTATGAAGAGTTAAAAGAATATGCTACCGCTAAAAAAGAGAAGCCCACAAAAAAAATAAAAACACCTAAAAAGAAAAATTTAAAATCAAAAAATATGCTCAAAGATGAACTTATCAAACAAAGTGAAAGAATAAGTATAGAGGGAACAGATTATGAAGAGAGAACAAAAGTAGTTGAAGTTCCTTCAGTAAAAACTAACGAGACTAGAGAAATTGAAGAAGAAGTTTTTAGAGATACAGAGCAAGATAAAATTATAAATGAAACTGAAAACAATGAAGTAATTGAAAATATTGAAGAACCTGAACAAATTGATGTGGTAGAAGAGATAAGTGAAGAGCAAGAGATCTCTAATGCCCTTAAAAGTATTGAATCTATGAATTTTGATAGTGACATGAAAAAAATGGCTGAAGATAAAATAAAAGCAAAAATTTTACAAGCAAGAAAAGAGAGAGCTGAACTTTTAGCAGTAGAAGAGCAAAGAATTCAAGAAGAAGAACAAGAGGAGATTCAGCTATTTCAACAAGTAGAAGAAGAAAAAGAACAAAAAGAGAGAGAACTTAAAGAGTTCTGGGATTAGGATAAAATAGAAATGATAGATGTTTTAATTATAGGAAGTGGCGGTGCAGGTTTAAGTGCTGCCTTGGAATCAAAACAATGTGGTAAAAAAGTTGTTGTATTATCAAAAACATATCCAACTCAGTCGCAAACATGCCAAGCACAAGGTGGAATCAATGGTGTTTTACAAAAAGAGAATTCAACCGATACAAAAGAGTTGCATAGAAAAGATACTCTTCAATCTGCTCACGAAATAGGTGATATTGATACAATAAACTATATGTGTGAAAACAGTACTCAAACTATCCAATGGCTTGATGACATAGGTGTTCCATTTAGTAGAGATGAAAACAACAATATTGCACAGCGTAGACTAGGAGGGGCATCAAACTCAAGAGCCTGTTATAGTAGTGATTATACAGGACTAAAAGTTTTACATACTTTCTATGATAACTGTATAAAAAACAATATAGAGTTTATAGATGAACATATGCTTTTAAACTTTATTGTTGAAGATGAAGTAATAAAAGGTATCACTTGTTTAGATATTAAAACAACAGAAGTGAAACAAATACTAGCAAAATCAGTAATCGTTGCAACCGGAGGATATGCAGGACTTTATAATGGATATACTACAAACTCCACTGCAAGTACAGGTGATAGTATAACTGCAGCATTAAGAGTTGGTTGTGCTGTATCAAATATGGAATATATACAGTTTCATCCAACATCACTAAAAGGGAGTTGTATTCTAATAAGTGAAAGTGCCAGAGGTGAAGGTGGTTACCTTGTTACAAAAGATGAAGAACGATTTGTTGATGAATTAGCAGCAAGAGATGTTGTAGCTCGTGCAATTCTTGAGAAAATAGAAAGTGGAGATGAGGTATTTTTAGATTTACGCCATTTAGGGATAGAAAAGATAAAAGAAACGATGCCACAAGAGTATGACTTAGCTTTAGAATTTTGTCATCTAAAATTAGATCAAGATTTGATTCCTATTATGCCAGCAGCGCACTATACAATGGGTGGAATCAAAACAAATATGTATGGAGAAACAAATATTAAAAATCTCTATGCAGTTGGTGAGTGTTCATCAAATGGTGTACATGGGGCAAATAGACTTGGTGGAAATTCACTTTTAGAGATTGTGACATTTGGAAAACTTGTAGGAAAGACTGCTATTGAAAATATAGATGAAAAAGCACAATTTGTTGTAAAAGAGTATGAGAAATTAGCAGAAGATAAAGAATATATTAATAACTTATTTGAACTACCAAATACAATTGACTTTTATGATATTAAAAAAGATATGGGAAAACTATTTTACAACAAAGTAGGTCTTTTTAGAGAAGAAGAGAAGTTAAAAGAAGTACTTGAAGATATAAAGATATGGGAAAAACAACGCTCACAGATGGGTATTAGTGATAAATCAAAAGTTTACAATACAAATCTAAAAGAGTTTATAGAGTTCTCTAATAAACTTGAACTATCAGAAGCTATTGTAGTATCTGCAATTCATAGAAAAGAATCGCGTGGAGCTCATTATAGAATTGATTTTAAAGAAGAGAATGAAAAGTTTGCTTGTGAAACCTTAGTGGTAAAAAAAGATGAAAATATTATAGTGGAGTTATCATAATGGCTACAATTACAATATGTGAAAAAGAATATTCATTAGATAGTATTGAAAATAAAGTAGATAATTTACTACAAATCTTGAATCATGTAAAGGCAACACAAAACCATAGTTTAGCCTTTAGAAGTGGCTGTAGAAGTGGAGTTTGTGGAAGCTGTGCTGTTCGAGTAAATGGTGTTGAAAAACTTGCTTGTAAAAGTCATATCAAAGATGGGGACATTGTAGAACCGCTTAAAAATACAGAAGTAATCAAAGATTTAGTGGTAGATTTAAGTGCACAAGAGAAGTTTTTGAGAGAATCAAAAGCTTCCTTAGATACAAAAGGTGATGAACCCATCACAATACAAGATGAAAAAAATATAGACCTTCAAAGTAACTGTATACTTTGTAATAGTTGTTTTAGTTCTTGTCCTGTGTATGAGGTAAATCCAAATTTTAAAGGACCATTTGCACTTACAAGAACATATAGATATGTAAATGATAAAAAAGAATCTAACATCAAAGATAAAATAGATGCAGTTCAAACTGATGGTGTATGGGATTGTACGCTTTGTGGAAATTGTAATATGGTGTGTCCTGAACATATTGATATTAAAAATGACATTATGATGCTACGAAATAAATCAGCACAATTAGGATATACAGATCCAAATATGGCGAATTTTGATAGTGGGTTTGATGCTGGAATGGATTTTGGCTTTAATCCAAATGGTTTTTAAATTGCACTTATGGTATGCGCGTAAATATAAAATGAACACTTTAAAGGGATAATTAATGGCAATAACAAGATTTGCACCGAGTCCAACAGGATATTTACATATTGGAGGACTTAGAACAGCTCTTTATAGCTATCTATGGGCTAAAAAAACTGGTGGTGAGTTTAAGCTTAGAATAGAAGATACAGATCAACAAAGAAACAACGAAGATGCAGTACAAGCGATACTTGAAGCATTTGAATGGGTAGGAATGCCTAGTGACTGTGAAATAGAATACCAATCAAAAAGAACTGATATTTATAAAAAATATATTGACCAACTTCTTGAAGAGGGAAAAGCATATAAGTGTTATATGAGCAGAGATGAACTTGATGCTTTAAGAGCAGCACAAGAAGCAGCAAAAGAAACACCTAGATATGATGGAACTTGGCGACCAGAAGATGGAAAAGTATTACCAGAAATACCTTCAGATGTTGATCCAGTAATTAGAATTAAAGCACCACTAGAGGGTGAAATAAGATTTAAAGATGGTGTAAAAGGTGATATGTGTTTTACAGCAGATCAAGTTGATGATTTTGTAATAGCTCGAGCAAACGGAATGCCTATATACAATTTTGTTGTTGCAGTTGATGATGCATTGATGGGTATGACAGATGTATTAAGAGGTGATGACCACTTATCAAATACACCTAAACAAATTGTTATTTATAATGCTTTAGGTTTTGATATTCCTAAATTTTTTCATATGCCAATGATTAATAATCCATCAGGGAAAAAACTATCAAAAAGAGATGGTGCTATGGATGTGATGCAATATAAAAGAGATGGATATTTACCAGAAGCACTATTAAACTTTTTAGTAAGACTTGGATGGTCAAATGGGGATCAAGAGATATTTTCAATGGATGAGATGTTGGAGCTATTTGACCCAAATAATATCAATAAATCAGCGTCAGCATATAATGCAGAAAAACTATCTTGGTTAAATGCACACTATATAAAAAATGTGACAAATACAAGACTTGCTGAGGATTTAAAATTTCATGGTTGTGAGATTCATGGACATGATAAAAAAGAGATGGTTTTAGATCTTTGTAAAGAGAGAGCCAATACATTAGTAGAGCTTCAAGAGTCTATAAAAAATATTTTAGCAGTACCATCAAGTTATGATACAAAAGGGGTAAAGAAGTTTATCAAAGAAGACACTATAGATATGTTAAACTCTTATGTTAAGCTAATATCTAGTAGTGATAAAGAACTTCATATAGCAGTTGATATTGAAGGGATTACAAAACCATTTATTGAAGAAAATGGTTTAAAATTTCCACAACTATTTCAACCAATTAGAATAGCACTTACTGGTGGAACAAATGCACCTTCTGTATATGATATTATTGCAATACTTGGTGTTGAAGAAACTGTAAAAAGAATCAATAATGCTATTGAAGTGAACTTTGGAAAAGAGGCAGAATAGATGATAAAAATTTGGCACAATAATAGATGTAGTAAATCAAGAGAAGCAAAAGCAGTTTTAGAAGAAGCTAATGTTGAGTTTGAAACATTTGAGTATCTTAAAAATGAATTTTCAAAAGAAGAGTTGCTTCAGGTGATGGCTCAACTGAAAATTAAAGATATCAAAGATATGTTACGACATAAAGAATCTGAATACAAAGAGTTAGATATAGCAAATAAGTCACAAAATGAGATTTTAGACTTAGTTGTTCAAAATCCTAAATTAGTTGAAAGACCAATTATTATAAAAGATGGCAAAGCAGTTATTGCAAGACCTATGGAAAATTTAACAAATTTACTTGGAAACTAAAATGTCTAAAAAATATTTTCTAAAAAAAGTTTCAAACTATGCAATTGTAGGTGGTCTTGGAGCTACACTAATAGCTAGTTTTACCGCTTGTGAAGATAAAAATGCAAACGGACAAAATGGACAATCAAGTGCAATAACATCAGCATCCCAAAAGCAAGGGGCTTTTGTAATTGTTGAAAAAACACCACAGGGTAATTATCAAATTGTTGATGAGTTTCCAAGTACAAAAACTACTATAGTATTACGAGAAGATGGAAAAGAGAGAATCCTATCTCAAGCAGAAATAGATGCTTTAGTTGCACAAGAATCAAAAAAAATAGACAATGGAACATCAAATCTTACAAGTGGAACTTCAATGGGTGGGATGAGTTTGGGTGAAACGCTTTTAGCTTCTGCTGCTGGTGCTATGATTGGTGCATATATTGGAAATAAGTTATTTAATAACCAAAACTATCAATCTCAAAGAAGAACAAGCTACAAATCACCATCAACATATTCTAAAAGTGTAAACAGTTTTAATAAAGCAAAAACAACAACACCAACTAAATCTACAACAAGCAGTAAAAAAAGTGGATTTTTTGGTGGGAACTCAAGTAGTAGTTCTAGAAGTACATTTGGAGGCTAAGGATAAATCCTTAGCCTTATTATTCTAATTCAGAAAATGGATCATTTGGATCTTTATGTGGCTTTGAATTTCCATCTAAATCATTTTCCATCTCATCTATAGCACTATTTGATTTGAACTTTAAAACTTCAGTTTTAATAGTTTGTAGTCTTTCTGTTTGATATGTAATTATAGTTTGATTTGGAATACAAGCTCTTACA
>JGI997J19993_1000470_pt1 | contig 11246 bp, 12 predicted proteins | sample Etolagbewater25m_FD_19993 | JGI IMG/M metagenome (IMG submission 19993)
GTCGGGAGTTTCGCAATAACAGTGCAGCTTGTTAATATGTCGCCTGTTTGCGGAAACGCGGATGAAAATCGAAAAACACCCATGGTCAACATGTAGGGCGCGGCGTCTGCGTCCGGGAAAAACTTAAACAATAACGTTTCCCCATCGAGAGCCGGGAGCGCGCCAGTAATTCCGTTTGTAAGCTCCGCCTTGAACGTTGCCGCCCTTAAACTATCTTTTTTGTGTCCAAAAACGTCTTCATACCTCTGGGCATACCCCTGCGAGGACCCCACATCGGCCGGTGAAAAACCGTTCGTCTCTATGGTCGTAAAAGTTGGCGTGTAATACTGGATATAAATTTTCTTAGCGACACCACCAGTGTGAGAAAGTGGGTGAGCGCTATAAAATTCAATATGGGCATATTTGCGAGATGTAGATGATGCGAGAATCCCACGACCGGTATTGTCTGGCCTGCGATATAGCGGATAATCGGCTCGTTCCTGGTGAGTATCGGGCGTTTGAAATATCTCAGATGATGTGATTACCGCGGGCGTTTGTGAACTCGTTTTGATTTGTCCGATCTCAATTGAACCAATCGGGATGTAAGGCGGACCGCCTGCTGCATCGCGTGTTGTGCTGAACGCGGAACCTTCTGTTCCCTTGACAGCGGAAAGAGTTGTATCTGTGAGTATAATGGAGTTAATGACATGCGTTAGAGATGAGGCGCGAGTAATTGAAGTTGTTGTCGCCGAAACTTCTTTTAAAACTCCCGCGAGCCAGGCGGTAAAGGCGATATTATCAATTTCATTATTCCCAGTGCCGGCCGAAAGGATATTGATCCCGGAGACAACACCGTCTGGACGGACTACCGGCGCGTAATTGCCGCGACCACTCCAAACATTGGCCGCTGATGTAAAAACCATGTGATCGCCGGAATCTGTCATCGCAGCGAATGAGACTAAGGACTGCGCGCTTTCATATTGGATTTGAGCATTCCCTGCTGTTCCCATTATAAGTTATCCGTGTCATGAATATACTCAACTTCATAAATGATATCGAAGCGATAAAAGGGTTCAAAAAAAGCGGTATCTCGTTGAAGCTTTACGGTCACACCTTCAGCTAAACTGTTTACCGTTGGATCGTCATATAGCTTCGCCCAGATGTCTTCTGCGAGACTGGATATTGCAGTATCTGGGGCATCCTTGTTTAACCCATACGTGCGAAGGCTAATGGACAAAACTGACCTCAAATTCGCCGAATCACCTGATTCTCGCAATTTGACATATCCGCCATTCAATGGAACTGGAAGCCCCCCAGTCATATAAATGATAGGGAATAACGGAAAAGGCGTTTCATGAAGTTCATCAAGAGACGCGATAACTTTTCGCTTAACCGATCCGACTGCTGTAATCGTTGCAAGCGTGGTTGCGACCCGCGCTAATATTTGCTCTCTTATGCTATTAGTCGCCATTATAACCACTCCGGTTTATCGGGCGGTGTTATCGGATCAGTGCCTTTCTCTCTCACTAAAGGCTTTCTGCCCGGGATATATTCGAGATTGTTATCTTCCATCCATTGCTCGATCATTTCTTGCTTTTCTTTGTTCAGTTCCTTCGTTGCATCTTTTAAAAACTTTTCAAATAATATCTTTCGAGAACCCACAATAAATTCAGCCATTTTAAGATTCTGCGTTTTTCGCATGGCGCTTTGGGAGACAACTTGCGCATGTATCGAAGAAACCTGTCCCGAAAAAGAATTATTAAAAGGCTTCAAGGAGGAAGAATATGTCACAGAGGCTCCCATCTTAAGAAGTAATCTCCTTTAGCGGGTTATTAAAAACCTCATCGAATAAATCTAATTTGTCATTATCCGAAAGCCCTATGAACTTACGCTGCGGCATTCGACTGGTGCCATCCTGGTGATACTTTGCTATTTCGGAATCGCAAGAAACATCCGCTCCGGAAGATCCTGCCGGCGAATACCCAACCGAACCAAGCATCTCGCCTGTTTCATAGAGATTGGGTGTCCCAAATTTTCTTGTTCCTGCTGCATAAGGCGTAAAAATCGAGTCATTTACATCTTTTCCGGCCAACGTCCTTTCAACAACGCGACCGGCGGCAAAAGAACCTGCGGCGAGTCCCAATTCCGGAGACGACAAAATATCCTCAATAGCCTGTAAAGTATTCTGCGCTTCCCATGCATCGACATAAACCTTGATCAACATGACTCAAACCCTTTTTATTCGGCGCGCCGGCCGTTCATTGGCCTTCTCGTAGTCGTCAATCGACCCGCTCGAATCCCAGTCGTAATCAATCCCTTTTTCGATGACACGAACAAGCTCTTCATCGTATTGCCCGGCCCAATAAGCGCGCTGTTGGCCGTAAGCATCCAATTCAAAAGTTGTATCCTGCGCGAGATACCGATAAATCAGGAAGAAGGTTTTGTAACAAGAAAGGTTTAATAATTGCGTCGCGGAATTCAGCATGAGAGCAGAATTAAAAGCGGTGTATCTCCAATCGTATCCAGCAGCGTTTGAGGCTTTCCGATACCATTTAACTTCGATGTCGTCGTCAATTGCGGTGGCCGCGAGATCGTGGAAGTCAGACCAGTCGGTGACACCAAGATCCATAATGGACGAACGAATCGCCTGTAAGTCTGCATCTGTGCTGTATGCCATGGTGAGACACCTCGTTAGATATTGTCAAATCGGCCAGGGGTCCCTTCATCGAATTTTAGCGCGTCGTCCAACCCTTTCGATATTTTCTTTTTTAAGGGCGGATCGGAAGCTTTCGCGGCCTTACGTTTTGGTCTCTTTGCCTGTTCTTTTTTCTTGGACGGCTTGGGATCAACCGAGAAAGCTTTGTCCTTTGAGGCATCAAAATCAGACTCGTTTATGACGATAAAACCAGAAGAGTTGTTTGCTATTATTTTCACAGTTGGTATCTGCATGTGAATGCTCCTTTTAAAACCCCGCATGAAGCGGGGTGAAAAAGTGAAGGTTTTCTTGCTACGAAGCGGCCGCCACGACTGAGCTTGTCGAAAGCGGAATGTATCGCATATAAATAGTAATGGCCCCAGTTGCGGAAGTCGCTACAACGGCAGCCAATTCGATGGACCCGGCCGGAACGACAAGCCCTGATAGGGCTGCGTTTCCCAGTGCAACGCCATTGGTTGTTGCGGTCAAATCATTAGCAAGCACGCCGTCCCAGGTGTAAAGCGTGCCGACCGCATCAGCGTTAATCTCCAATGCCGTCCCGTCAGTCGCGAATGCCGTGTCGGTAGCCGGTGTGGTCGGATCAATGTTGTAATTGATCAGGCAACTCTTCCCCTCAATCTCCGTGGTCACATAAGCCACGATCTCCAGGATCTTGATGGGGCCACCGGAAACGGTAAACAGGTTGTTGTTGCCATTTGTAATTCCGGATAGCTCGTAAGAAATGGAATGCTCAGCGTTGGCATCATTGGTGATAGCGGCAGTCACGTTTTGCTTCGCATACGCCATAAGCGATTCAGTGGTAGACACGGCGCCAGCTGCGGCCGCGTCGGTTTTATTGCCGACTACATCAGCGGTTACATTGTTGGCGGTCGAATCGGCCGCTGGAACATTGGTCGCGTATAGGGCCGGGGTTGTNGTTGTNGANACAGCGGTAAACGGGAATGCAAGAAATAAAAGAAACCCGAGAAACGCAAGAATTGACAGTGTTGAAAAAACTCTTTTTTTATTNGCCATTGATCATCCCTCCATTAAAGCGTGTAGANGTTAACCTCTTCCGAATACAATAAAGCCCCGGAAGAGGTTCAAACCATTATTTGAGCCTTGCTATCCGGCGATACGAGTCGCGTATTCCGCCCGAATCAATTTCGCACCCCAGAGGCAATCCAGTTCCCACATGGTCTGCTTATACATGCGAATGACTTCGAGCCGCATGACCAGGCCAGAAACCGGGTCCTGCATGGTATAGCTGTTATCCGGATTGAATACTTCCTTAAGCGCATCGTCAGGGGCACGCATGGCAAGCGCAAAAGCGTCACGATGGAATGCGAGGTTAACCGCATGTGATGCTTTCAGCGTAATCGCAGTTTCAGCCGTTGTGATAGCCACCTGAAGCTCCGGTTCAAATACGATTGTCCCACCACCACTGACATCCGCATCTCCAGTGGTCACAACATAAGTTTGCGTATCGCCTGCAATAGTAAAGATATCGCCGGTCAGAATGGTTCCAGTACCGGCAGAAGCAAGTGTAATGGTATTTACGCCAGTTGCATACCCTGAATTGTCGGTAGTTGCACCTGAAGCGGTTCCAGCCGTATGGGTCGGAACGCCATCATCCGCGTTCCAGTCAATCCCGAATTTCCGCCCGATTTCACCGGAAATTTTAACATCGGACCCACCCACCTTTTCAGCATCGGAAAACTGGGCAAGGGCAAGTGCATTAGCCTCAGCATCAAAATCAAGAACACCGCGCCGATTGTCGCGAGGGCACTTCTGTTGGTTCAAGATCTTTCTGGCGAGAGTCGCTGATGTCACTTCCACGCCGGAACCAAACGGAGTTGTTCCGGCTGTTCCGGTGTACCCGTAAACACCATCGTACTCGGAAAACACTGAATCGTTAATCGCAGTGGCCAGCGCTTCAAAAGCCGCGCTCATCTCCAGGGGAATAAAGTCAGCCTGGGCATTGATCTGGCCAAGCTCTTTATCGGTAAGCCCAAAAGAAGCTTTTTTCCAGTTGTTCAAGGAGATCTGGACCGTCGGGATGGTCAAATCGGAAGGCGCTTCAGGGTAGGCAGCCGGCGAAACATTAGAGGCTGATAGCTCGGCAGCGATCGGGACATCAATTGTGGACCCTTTCTTTTTCGCGTCCATTGAATAGTCAAGGTTCACAAGACGTGTCATGAGGACTCTTTCACGTAAAGATAAAAGGCCTCGCGCGAGAATCTTCGGTAGAATAGCGGTAAGGGTGTTAGAAATTGCCATGGTTACTCCTCCTTAAATTTTTATGGTTTGAAAAAAAATAGAGGAAGCAACCACGAAAAAATTACGTGACCACGACCTCTCCAGATGCTATCTTTTCTAAATTGCGAGATGCCGCGGCCTGATCGCCTGCATCAATTGTCCTACCAGTAAATGGGGGTTTGTTTCCGCCGCCTTGGGCACCGGAGCCGCCACCGCCAGATTTCAATAATTTGTCTTTTTGTGGGTGAGACTTGATTAGAATTTCGATCGCTTCTTGCGGGTCTGCATAGCTGGACCCTTGGAGCGAAAAGATCTTTTCGCCATTGGCATCGAGGGCAAACGTTTGGAGCTCACCATCTTTTTCCTCGACAACGAAATGCTTGCCGAATGAATCATAGGCAAATTCCGGGATCATGTTTGTTTTTTCGCGGATGAAGTCGCTAGAATTAAACGCACTTTTAACGAGCTGTTTTCGCAGCGTTTCATCTTTCCTTTTTAAGGCTGCCTCTTTTTCTTCAAGCGTCTTTGTGTAAACCTTGTCTTTTTCGGCTAAACGGGATTCGAAAGACGCAGCAACCCCTTGTTTGATTCGCTCGATCTCCTCAACACCTGGGTTTCCTTTCTCTTTGTAGGTTTCGACCAGGGATATCGCCTCTTTTGCAGTTTCGAGGTATTCGGGAATGTTTTCGATCCCGGCGTCTATGAAAGGTTTGATGTTTGCTTGGGCCTGATTGTATTTGTTTCGATGTTTCGCTGATTCCGATGTCAATTCCTTGACCTTCAACATCATAGCGTCCGCGTTAAACGGTTCTTCACGGCCATCAGGGTGTTGAAAAACAGGATTTCCAGCGTCAATCATCACATTTCCGTTATCATCAGTCTTCCAAGGCATGCTTAAATCCTCCAAAAATCGGGCAATCCGCCCTCAACCGTTGAGCAATCTGCTCTTAAACCTTTGAATATATCGGGCAATCCGCCCAAAAACGCTTGTCTATAAGTAAAAATTATGGGTAGCTCAACCTATAAATAAAATTTATGCTTGCCAAGTATCATAAAATAAATTTATGATTGTCAAGCAAAAAATAAAATAAAATAAAAAAAGAGGGAAAAAATGTCACCGGGTAAAGTGGACGAAATAAAAAAGGAAAAGTTTCTGGAGATCTACTGTGTTGGCGGTATTACGGCGATAGACGTGTGTGAAGAGATAGGCATACCGATTAACCAGGTCGCGCGATGGCGGAGAGACGATATTTCTTTCAGCGAAATATACGACAGGGTGGATCTTTATAATCATGAGATATGGCCAGATGATAGGCCATTGAAGTTCGGCGAAACAAGCGCCGACATGAAAAGGATTGAGGAAAAAGCGAGGAAAGAAGAAGAAACGAAACTACTGCGGGTTAAAACGAAGCAAATAAGAATGGAAGACAACAATCGGTTGAAGAAAACATGGCTGGAGACCTTTAATAGGTTGTACTTCAGCATTATCGAAACATGCCGGGCTTGCGGGGTAACCAGGGGAAATTTCGAAAGATGGAAAGCTTCTGATGAAAAATTTCGAGAAGCATACTTCGAAGCGGTCGAAGCAAAAAAGGATTTCATCGAGAGCCAACTGATGGAAAATATCCGGAAGGGGGATGTTGCAAGCGTTATTTTCGCATGTAAAACAAGGCTTAAAGACCGGGGGTATGTCGAGAAACAGCAAGTGGAACATACCGGGAATTTTGGCGTGATGGTGAGCCCTGGAATCTCTCAAGACGAAAATAGTTGGGAAAAAAATGCGAGGGCGCAACAGTTAGCTCTTGTGGAAAAAACAAACAAAGAAGATGAAAATAGGAAACATGGAAAGTCAAGAAAAAACAAAGAAGGTAATTTGGGCGCCGCAAGAAGGAAGCCAAAAGCTATATCTTAATTGCCCGGTGTATGAAGTGCTATACGACGGGACGCGTGGTAGCCAAAAAACCGACTCCCTCATAATGGATTTCGCGCAACACGTCGGCCAGGGGTTTGGGGCTGCATGGCAGGGGATTATCTTCAGGCGAACGTACAAACAGCTCGATGATATCATTGATCGAACGAAGAAATGGTATTATCAGATATTCCCTGGTATCAAATATAATGAGGCGAACTATACCTGGAAATGGCCAACTGGCGAGAAACTACGGTTGCGCCATATGGACAGCGAAAAAGATTACTGGAATTACCACGGGCATGAAATCCCTTTCATCGGATGGGAGGAGCTGACGGGATGGCCGGATAATAAATGTTACGAGGTCATGAAAAGCTGCTGCAGGTCAAGCGATCCAGACGTGCCGAGGAAGTACCGGGCTAATACTAATCCCTGGGGCATTGGTATGAACTGGGTCAAGAAATATTTCGTGGACCCGGCGCCGGCAGGCGAAGTAGTGGTGAACGAAGCCGATGAAAAAAGAGTAAGGATACACGGCTCTATTCTCGAAAACAAGGTACTGCTTGAAGCGGATCCGGCATACCTCAAAAAGTTGAATGCGATTAGCGATCCGAACCGACGAAAAGCCTGGCGGGATGGTGATTGGAACATCACAGCAGGCGGTGCACTCGACGATATTTGGGACCCGAACAAGCATGTATTTGAACCATTCGTTATCCCGCATACGTTTTTCTTAAACAGGTCTTTCGACTGGGGGTCGGCCAGGCCATTTTCGGTAGGCTGGTGGGCGGAAAGCGACGGATCCGATGTGATACTTGCAAACGGGAATAGGGCATGTTTCCCACGAGGAACAGTCATTCGGATAAACGAATTGTACGGCTGGAATGGTGTTGACAATGAAGGGTGTCGTATGACAGCGGCTGAAATTGCGCAAAGTATTAAAGGAATAGAAAACTCCGCATCGTTTCGAAACTTAATCGGAAACAATGAAATTCACAAAGGCCCGGCAGATAATTCGATTTACACAAAAGAAAACAACATGTGTATCGCCGCCGATATGAAAAGAGAGGGCATCACATGGACGGAGAGCAATAAAGCGCCAGGGAGCAGGATACAGGGGCTTGAAAAAGTTCGAAGGTATTTGAAGAATGCGCTTGAAAGGCCGATGGAAAAACCGGGATTGGTTGTGTTCAATACGTGCAGGCATTTTATTCGGACGGTGCCGACGCTTCCAAGGGATAAGAGAAAACTTGAGGATGTTGAAACTTCTGCAGAAGATCACTGTTTCCATTGCGATACAGAACTCTTAACAGATGATGGGCCATATAAAATTGGTGATCTTGTTGGCAAGGAGGGATATGTTCTATCTGCCGGAGGTTATTACGCCAAATTCAATAATTGCAAAATAACCAGAATAGCAGCAGTTAATAAAGTTATATTTGATGATGGATTTGAAAATATCTGCACGCTGGACCACGAATATTTGACAAACGATGGTTGGGTTGAGTCTCAAAATTTAATTGAAAATCCAGATGAAATGCGATATAGTATTCTGTCTTTTAAAAAAAGAGGAGAATACATATGCGAGTCAAGACTATTAGCAGCACTATGCAGGACTTTAATGGAACAACTTACTATCTATGCAAACCATACTTTCAGCGAAAAGGGAAGCGTCTCCATAGGGAAGTTTGGATATTCCATAATGGAGCAATTCCAGAAGGAAAATGTATTCACCATAAAGACGGCAATCAAAACAATAACCAAATTGAAAATCTTAAGTTGCTTGGTGGGCAGAAACACATGTCCCTACATGGAAAAGTTCAAAACCACGACAACTGGCAAACAGCAATGCAGAATGGTGCAAAAAAATGGCATGGAAGCGAACATGGGATTGCATGGCATAAAGAACAATATGCAAAGCATTGCAAAGATAAAATACATAGAAGGATATCTAAATTCTGCATGCAATGCGGCGAGCCGTATGATGGCATCTCAAGGCAAAAGTTTTGCTCCAATAACTGTAAATCGGCATATCGAAGAAAAACAGGAAAAGATATCATTGAAAAGCAATGCGTTTTCTGCGGAAAATTATTCAAAACTCAGAGATATTATAACATTTCAACTTGTTCGAGAAGCTGTGGAGGAAAACTCTCTGCGGCAAATAGGCGTAAAAAGAGTTAAACCCGCTGGACGTTCAAAGGTTTGCTGTATGAATGTTGAAGGACTACATAGCTTTGCTTTAAAAAATGGAGCGATTGTATCAAATTGCTACGACGAGCTCCGCTATAGACTGCTCGGCAAGCGATATAAAAAGAGAACGCAAAAGAAATATAAATGAAATAAAAAAAGCGAGGTGTAACCATGGAAAAAGAAGAACTCTTGGCGACAAATGAGAAATACGATGAAAATAAAGAAAACTGGGAGTTCTATGCGGCTGCATATGGAGGGACAAGGAAGTTAATTGAATGGGGCGTTCTAAGGCAATTTGAAGACGACCGAGAGAACTTCAATGCGAGGAAAAGCGCTGCATTTGGGTTCAACTACACAAAGCGGATTGTAAACACGATCAATGATTTTCTTCGAGAAATGCCATTTGAGGAGGAACTCGGGAAGATCAGTGAAGACGCATTGCTGCAGGAGTTTCTAAGGGATTGCGATTTATACGGAACAAACTGGGAAAACTTCTGGGGAAGGAAGAGGCGGTGGGTGAGCGTTTTTGGCCATTGTGGGATCTTGGTCGATAAGGCCAAAGGAATGTATGAGACGAGAGAGGAAGAATTAAAACTTGGGATATACCCATATCTTGCCTATTACTCTCCATTAAACATTTTAGATTGGAAGTATGAGAGGGATTTGACTACAAACAGGCCTACTCTCACATATTTAAAGCTTTATGAGACTGGTGATGTTGTGAGGATCTGGACGCGCGAAAAATGGGAAGCATGGCAAATCCCCGAGAAAAGCGACGAAAAGCCAGTTATAATCGGACAAGGGCTAAACCCATTCAAGAAAAATGGAGCGCCGGGAGAGATCCCTTTCGTGTGGTTTGGAAACGGTCAAGACGCTGGAACCGCCGGTGAAAGCATTTCCGATGTGGCGGATATCGCGATGATCGATGCGTCGATGGTGCGCGACGCGAGCAATGCCGATGAGGTCATCACGAACGCAGCATTCCCGATGCTGGCGATACCGAAAGAAGAGATAACGGAAGGCGGAGAAAATACGCCAGTCGAGATCGGCCCGACCCGAATGATAGAATTCGAGCCAGGTCAACCCGGAGATAAGCCGTTTTGGATGGAATCAAAGGTTAAGGATTGTATCGACGCGATCTTAAAGTTATGGGAACAAAAAAGCGACGAGATATACGGAATGGCCAACTTGAGCGTTATCAAACAAATGTCAAAATCAAAAGAAAATAGAAGCGGAGATGCTCAAAAAGAATCGTTCAGGTTCCTGAATAGCGCGCTCGCCGAAAAGGTAGACAGCGAGATTGAAGCAAGGTTATTGTGTATCAGATATTGGGCTATGTGGCAGGGGATGGAGGGGGATGTTGAAGATGTGACGATTGGGCATGAGAAAAAATTTAACGCGGAGAAACTGCTGTTGACGATCGATGATGCAGTAAAGGCGAAAAGCGCAGTCGAATCGAGAATGTTTAAAAATGAAATTGACAAGATGATTGCGAAGCGGATGCTCGGGAATGTCAGCAATGAACGAATGAACGAAATTGATGGGGAGATTGAAAGTGGTAGTAAAGTTGACAGAGAAGCCGAAGATGAAAGAAATGCTAACGGTGATGATAAGTAATAAAACAACTTTTACAACAAAAAAACTCTTCAAAGCCTTCGTATTGAAAAAGGCCTCCATGGCCATTGCGACCACCACACCACGCGCAATTGTTTGACAAGGCAAGATCGTGAGTGCTATACGAAATCCTTGAATGCTCTTCATGGGTGAAAGGATTTCCCCATACGATTTTATTTGACATGATTTAACTCCTTTCCCCGCCGAAGCGGGGTTGTGGGGTTATCCAACGATAACATCTGTAATTTCATCCATCAGGTAAGTATCTAAGCAGTCATGATACTCTACAACCACATGGGCTTTGACTTGGCCTCCGATCTTGTGTTGAATTTCCCTGACAATCCCAAAGTATGGTTCCATTCTTCCGTTAATTTCAAATTTGACCGGGGCTTCTGATTTCATGGCTTCGCTCAGTTCGTATAACATTTCGATTTCTCCTTTCAAGCCCCCTTACGGGGGCGGTTGGAGGTTATTCATACGGCTGGACGGGAGATCCGTCCACATGAGACACACCCAACTCTGAGAGCGGGGTTGTTGTCCGGCACGCCGTAAAGGCGCCGGTGCTGTCGCCGTGCGGTCCAACTGAAGACCGCAGATCCC
>JGI997J19993_1000471_pt1 | contig 11243 bp, 11 predicted proteins | sample Etolagbewater25m_FD_19993 | JGI IMG/M metagenome (IMG submission 19993)
AAGCAAGAGGGGGAAGAATGTATCTGACAGCGTCACATATGCGAGAGAAGGCGGTCGGTCTGTACGATGACCTGATCCCGCCGGTGCAAGAGACCGTGAGCGAGTGGACGGACAACTTCCGATATACGGATCAGGGTAAGTATTACGTCTCGTTGGCCGAGTATCAGAGGGCACCGATGGATGCTATAAGTGACCCGTTCGTCGAAGAGGTTATTCTGATGTGGTCGGTGCAGACTGGAAAGACCGAAGTGATCCTGAATACCATCGGGAGGTTTGCCCATCGAGAGCCATGCCCGATTATGTGGATCTTGCCGTCGATCGAGATGGCCACCGGCGTGAGCAAGCAGCGACTTGAGCCGATGTTCGCAGATACGGCCGAGTTGTCTGGCCTGCTTTCCGATAAACGCACCCGTGATGCCGAGAACAGCCTGCGCCACAAGAAGTTTCCTGGCGGGTTCATCATCATGCCTGGTGCTAACTCTCCGGCATCACTGTCGAGTTGGCCGATCCGGCTGCTTGTCGGAGACGAGATCGATCGGTGGGGCCGCTTGATCAAGGGCGAGGGTGATATACTGATGCTGGCGCGTAAGCGCACCACAAGATTCAGCGACCGGAAGATCGTCCTGGTCAGCTCTCCGACCGAACGATCCACCAGCCGCATCTATCCCGCCTATATGGAGACGAACCAGCAGGAGTTTTACCTGCCCTGTCCGCACTGCGGAGGCCTTCAGGTGCTGAAGTTTCCAAATTTGAGATTTGATTACGATCAGGAGGCCATAAAGGAACTGGTAAACGGTGGAGACGAAGCTGACGGCGAAGAATTTGACTATCGAAAGAAGGCAATTTCCGAGCATATTCACGCCTATTTTGTCTGCATCCATTGCGGAGCTGCCATCGAGCACGAGCATAAACAGGAAATGGTGCAGAATGGCGTATGGAAGGCAAAGTATCCGAAGATCGTTAAGCGGCAAGGGTTCCATATGTGGCAGGCTTACAGCCCGTTTGTGACGTGGGCTGAGACGGCAGCTGAGTTTCTGCACTGCTCTGGATATCCTGATCGTCTGCGTGTTTTTACGAACACGGTTCTCGGCGAGCTGTACGAGGAGAAAGGTCAGCGCATCGAGGATGCCCCGCTGATGGATCGGCGCGAGCGGTATCCAGATCGCCTGCCGGACAAGGTCGAGGTAATAACGATCGGCGTCGACGTTCAGGGCGACCGGTTGGAAGCCGAAATCATCGGGTGGGCAGCGGATGGTGAGAATTGGTCGCTTGATTACCTTGTGCTCTGGGGAACCACGGCGATGTTTACCAATGGGGCTGACGACGTCTACTCACAGCTCTACGCGGTACTGGGTCGCGAGTACATTCGGCAGGATGGATCAATCCTAACTGTCGACGGTATGGCGATCGATACCGGCTACAACCAGGAACAGGTTTTCGACTGGTGCGAGCAGGCTGGTAAGCTGCACCGGATATTCCCAGTGAAAGGTGCATCGACGAGCTTGGGCGGTGTGATCAGCAAGCAGACCAGGGCAGGAACCAGACGCCTGAAGCTCTGGCTGGTCGATGGCGACGCGGCAAAGAGCATCGTCCTGAAGCGGTTGAGTATTGAGCCCGGCGAAAAAGGAAGCGCTCACTTCCCGGACCACTACGAGCGGACGTATTTTATGGGCTTGACAGCGGAAGAGCAGAAGACTCGCGGGGACAAGCGTGTATGGACGAAGATCCGTGAGAGAAACGAGCCTGTTGACACAAGGGTGTACTCATACGCGGCCATGAGGATACTATCACCAGCATGGGGACAGATCAGAAGGAGACGGATTATGGATAAACCTCCAGATACCTCCACCGAGAACGCGCCAGAAAAAAGTGCTAAATTACCAATGAAGAAGGTGAAGAAATTGAAATTCGGGAGGCGGTGATGCAGGTATCAATTAAGTCTGACATCAGAGCAGTGATGCGGGAATTTCGCGATGTCAAAGAGAAGTCTATCCCATATGCGCTCGCCGGCGCGATAAACGACACGCTTTTTGACCTACGAAAAATATACCCGCAAGAGATGAAGGGTGTGTTCGACAAGCCGGTGCCGTTTACGACGATGCCGTCTGCGTGGCAGATCCATAAGGCGTCAAGGTCGATGCGTACAGGGACGATAAGGCTTAAAGATGTGCAGGCGTCGTACCTGAAGTGGCAAGTATATGGCGGCTTGCGCACACCACGGAAGAGGGCTATCCCGATACCACAAGCAGGCGGATCGGCTATCGCGGCGCATGGCGGTTTGAAACGTAACTGGAAGCGCTTGCTCGACGATCCACGATACTTCAGCGGCACACCGAAAGGAGGTGGACGACCAGGAATCTACAAGAGGCTCGGTACGTCAAAGAAAAACGCCGGCGGAAAAAGGATTCGCCTTGAACTTGCGTGGGAGGATAACGCGATGTACGGAAAGATGTGGCGCTTTGAGGAGTCAACCCAATTCCGAGTCCATCGATTGTTTTCCGACAATCTCAAGAAGCGCATGATGGCATCAAGGAGTTACCAGCAAACGCATTAAAAAACGGAGCGACCTATGAAATTCTTTTTATTGGTGCTTATAACCAAGATGTAACCCACAAGCTATTTCATCTTCAATTCGCTATATGCAGTTTGCGTGTAACAGAACCGGTAACTGTTATAGGAACTATGGCGCTCCCACTTATCACACCATCTCGCCTCACAGCGGGAGACACTTGCGAATGGCTGATCGCCCTCGCTGACTATCCAGCTCCAACATGGACGCTGTCGTATGCTCTTGTCAACACAGCAGGGTATGTCGTCATCACCGCCTCCCAGTATGAGTCCGGTACAACACACCACATCGATGTCGCTGCGGCTACAACGGCGCTCTGGGAGGCTGGTACCTACAGCTACCAAGCAACCGTCACGGATGGTTCAGATCGGTTTAAAGTTGACTCAGGAACCATCGATATCATTGAGGACTTCGCGGACAACTCGACGGGTTACGATGACCGGAGTTTCGCAAAGAAGGCGCTCGATGCCATCGAGGCCGTCATCCTCGGGCGAGCATCTCAGGCGCAGCTCGAATATACCATCGCCGGAAGGCAGCTCAAGTTCATTCCACCGGCTGAACTGATGGATCTTCGCGACAGGCTCCGCATCGAGTATCGCTCGGAAGAGGCCATGAAGCTGACAGCACGGACAGGAAAAAGCCGGTTTGGTCAGGTGAAAGTGAGGTTTAACTGATGATGGACGCGAGGGCAAAGCGGCTTGAGCAGATGCTCGCTGAATCAGGAAGCATGAGCATGAAACCATTCAGGCCTCAGGCAGTGTCGCCGAGCGTCAATCACTCGAAGAACGGAAAGCGACAGTTTCTTGCCGCCGCAGCTGGGCGACTGAACTCAGACTGGCCTTCAGTCAACATGTCAAGTGACGAGGAATTCTTCAGGGAGCTCCGGATCCTTCGTGGTCGGTCCCGCTGGCTGGCTAAAAATAACGGGTACTATCGCCGATACCTTGATATGTGTGTGGACAATATCGTTGGTCCGAACGGCGTGCGCCTTGAAGCCAAGATCAAGAAGGTGAACGGTGATCCGGACAAATCCGCAAACGACGTGATAGAAGAGGCGTGGCGGTCTTGGTCGAAGAAGGGCGTTCCGATGCGCCGATCACAGTGGACCCGTGTGGATATGGAAAGGTCCGCTGTGTGGTCGGTTGCGCGTGACGGTGAGGTGTTTTTCCGTAAGTGGTATGGATCCGGAGAGTACGGGTTTCAGCTTGAGATGATTGACGCCATGCGGGTGCCGACGGAAATGAACATCGTCCAAGGCAATGGCGTCGAGGTCATCAACGGAATCGAGTACACGGACGGGGACGTCACCGGGTACTACATCGCACGCCGAGGTATGCGCCAGGACTTCACCAGCGAGAACTATGAGCGCGTCGATGCGAAGTTTATCCTGCACCTTTTCGTTCCAATCTTCGCCGAGCAGAAGCGCGGGTTCCCGTGGTTGAGTGCAGGCATGTCAAGGATACACCAGCTTGATCGTTACGAGAGCGCCGAGATTATTGCCAGCCGGGTCGCTGCCGAGAAGGGCGGGTTTTTCAAGAGGACGGCGGCGGCTGATACCGGGTTCAGCGGTGACGGCGAAGATGAAGATTCTGAGATTCAGTACATGGATAGCGAGGCCGGATCGTTCGGTATCCTTCCGGAAGGGTATGATTTTGCCCCCTGGGATCCGACGCACCCAACCAATGCTTTTGAAAGTCTGTCAAACAAGTTGCTTAAGGGTATCGCTTCCGCCGGCAACGTCAATTATACCAGTCTCGCCAATGACCTCTCTGAAGTCAACTACTCCAGCGCCCGTATTGGCATGCTCGAAGTCCGCGACTTCTGGAAGGGTCGTCAGAGCTGGCTGGTGGCCTGGTTCCATGACGCTATTTATGGCGAGTGGCTGTCAATGGCCATTTCGGCAGGGAAGATTCGACTGCCGTTCTCAAGGATCAACGAGTTCAAGCGAGTTTCATGGGTACCTCGCTCCTGGGCGTGGGTCGACCCGCAAAAAGAGGCGAACGCGAACAAGGCAAACCTCCTGATGCGCGTTACGTCGCTGTCGGACATCGCCGCGTCGCAGGGTGATGAGATCGAGGACGTGTTTGATCGCCTGGCGAAGGAGAAGCAGATGGCGGATGATGCGGGTATAGATATGACTGAAATTTTTGGGCCGTACAAGCCAGCACAGCAAGTCCCTGCGGCACCGGCGCCAAGTCGCACAATCGGCCAAATGAACGGCCATAAACTGAATGGATATGAGCATGCAGAATACTGAGGGCATGGAGCGCATGGAGGTCCGGACGGGTCTCCAGTACCGAGCAGCCGAGATCATCGTCAAGGCCGAAAATCCTGGCAATGAAGAGCAACAAGCACAGGATGGACAAGATGTCTCACCGTCTTTTGAGTGCTATTTCTCAAGTGAGGCTCCGGTACAGGATCGCATGATGTGGGACGCCACGAACGGAGATATCGTTTTCGGTACGGAAATCCTCCTGCACGGCAACGACAATGTTGATCTATCATGGCTGTCGTCAGGACGCGCGCCATTCCTGAAGGACCATGACCAGGAAGAGCAGGTCGGAGTCATCACCGGGTGCGAGCTTGACTTGAGTGCGCGGGCTTGCAAGTTGACCGGCATCAAGTTCAGCAGAAGCGAAGGTGGATGTGAACTGAAGCAGGATGTCATCGACGGAATACGCAAAAACGTCAGCGTCGGATACGTAATCCAAGAGCTTGTAGAGGCCGAGCGCGGCGTCTATCACGTCACGAAATGGAAGCCATACGAGGTATCATCTGTCAGTATCCCTGCTGATGAGGGTGTCGGGTTCCGCAGCGCAGAAAGATCTTTTTCAACGGTCGTGTATAGACGGCCACTTACCGCACAAACACAAACAATAAACAAGGAGAGGGACATGGATCCTATCACTGAAAACAGCGGGAACATGAATCCCGCTCCCGTGGTCGTTGAGACCGAAAACATCGCGTCGCAGATCGCGGCACAGGCTGAGGCCGCAAGGCACCTCTGCCCGAAATCAGGCGAACTCGCTGCTCGCGCGATTGCCGAAGGCATCAGCCCGAAAGAGTTCTACGAGCGCCACCTTGCACCGGCAATCGTGGCTGAGCAGGAACGCCAGGCAACCGTCCAGATCGGCCTTACCGCCAAGGACAAGCAGCGCTTCAGCCTGGTCAAACTCGTCCGTCACCTATCGGGTGATTCGGTCGATGCAAAGTATGAGCTTGATGTCTGCGATGCTTACTGCTCCGCTCGCGGCATTTCGTCGCAGCGCGGTGGCGCAATCATCCCGCACGAGGCTATTCCGATGTCAAGCCGTGCAGCCATCATCAGCTCCGGCACCGGCGCTGGCGTGGTCGAAGAGATCCACAGCGGCGAAGTGATTGAGTATCTGCGAGAGCAGGCCGTGCTCGCTCGAGCAGGCGCTCGCTTCATCAGCGGCCTTGTCGGCAAGTACGACATGGCTCGTGTCGGCGTTGGCACATCAGCCTACTGGGTTGGAGAGAAAAATGAGTCCGGAAACGACATCACAACCAGCGCAATGGACCTTGACCTGCTCCAGTTCACTCTGAAGACGGTCGGCGTCAACCAGGGCATCACCCGCCAGATGCTGAAGCAGACCTCAATGGATGTCGAGGGAATCGTCCGTGGTGATATCTTCGCATCGCTTGCTGATGCCATCGACCTTGCTGGCCTCGCAGGCACCGGTTCAGGCAACAACCAGCCGACCGGCCTTATTGGAACCTCCGGCGTTGGCTCCGAGACTCTTGCTTCAGCAAACTCTCCAGCATGGTCTGATGTAGTGAATATGGAGACAGCTGTCGCAGAAGCAAAAGCACTTCGCGGATCGCTGGCCTACATCGCGCACCCGACTCTGATTGGCACTATGAAGCAGACGCTGAAGGCTTCTGGCGTACCCGGCTTTGTTGCCGAGAACGGCCAGGTAAACGGCTATAGTCTGTTCAGCAGCAACAACGCAATCGCATCCAGCGTCAAGCGCATCATCTTCGGCAACTTCGCCGAGCTGATGGTTGGCCTCTGGGGTGGTATCGAGGTCGTGGCAGATCCGTACACCTACTCGCGCAAGGGTATCGTGTCGGTGACCGCGTTCCAGGATGTGGACGTGCAGCTGCGCCATCCGGCCAGCTTCGTTGCCAGCGCCAACCCTGCTTAAGGAGGTGACGTATGAGGATTAAGATACTACGAGGTGTCAACGTCCAGACCGCAAACGGCGTGTCCCCAGCTTCGGCTGGGGCCGTCGTCGAGGTCACCCAAAAATGTGGACGTGTGCTGATTGCTGATGGCCGTGCGGTGATTGCACCTGAAGAAAGTACGCAGGCGAAACGGCAGGAAGTGAGAGAAGAGCCGATTAAGAAGAAGATGATGAAGCGCTGACATGTTTGCCGAAGACCTCACATCAATGTTTGACGAGACCTACGGTTTCGCGGTGCCAGCGGTCTACAATACCATGGCTATCTCCGTCATCTATGACGAGGAGTATTACGCAGCCAACGGTCAAGAGGTAGACATTGAGAGCACGAAGCCGGCGGCTATTTGCAGGTCGGTAGATGTGCAGGGTGTGAAAATCGGTGACAGTATAACGGTCGACTTGGCTCCGTACACCGTGATCAACGTTAAGCCAGACGGCACAGGTATCACAGTACTTGCCTTGGAGGACGCATGAGCTATGTCAGAACACAGATACGAGATCGTGTGGCGGTTACACTCTCAGGTCTCACGACGACCGGTGCGAGGGCGTTCAAGTCGCGCATCTACCCGATGGACTCGGCTGCTATGCCCGGCATCTGCGTGTATGTGAAATCCGAGAAGGCGATTGAAGAGCGAGAGAGCCTGCTGGTCAAGGAGGTGGATGTCGTGATCGATGCGTATGTGTCTGGCGTCACTTGGGACACAAAAACCGATACCATACAAGCCGAGGTCGAGACGGCGCTCTATGCAGACCGTAACGCGACGACGGACAGGTATCTGAATGGATTGGCTTTATCTCTTGAATACTCACAGGCCGACAGTCAGTATGTCGGAGATGCAGCGGTGCCGTATGGCGTCCTGCGGATGATTTACAAGGTGCAGTATGCGATCACTCGCGGGGCACCACAAACAGCAGTATAAAACAACTGGAGAACTACAATGGCAGAACTACTTGGCAGGGACTTCATACTCACGAAGGGCTCAGTCGCTATCGCTGGATGCCGCACCAAGAGCTTTACCGTCAACAATGCGCCCGTGGATATCACCTCGGATGACAGTGCTGGCGTGCGTGAACTTCTTGATGCGCCGGGAGAAAAAACCGTAGAGATTAGCTTTTCCGGTGTCGCTACCGACACCACTATCGTCACTGCAGTAATGAGCACCACGGATGTCGTTGACGCTTATTCGCTTGCGTGGGGCGGGAGCACACTCAGCGGGAACTTCTTCCTGGCATCAGTCGCGATGACCGGAGAGTATAACGGAGCCGTCACCTTTGAGGCGACACTGCAGTCCGCAGGCGTAATCACATTCGCGTAATTATGGCAGCGATATTTGAAGAAGTGGCGATCACCTACGCCGGAAAACAGTACACCGTGAAACCCACCTTCGACATGATTAACCGAGTCGAGATGTCGAAGGTGTCGGGTGGCCTCGGGATTAGCCTTGCAGGACTGACTGCGCGGGTATCCCGTGGTGATGCTCCAGTTACGGAGGTGGCGAAGATCCTCGCATTGATGCTTGTGTCGGCAGGAGCTGATGCGACACCAGAGGATGTATATGTCGAGATTATGACCGGAACTGACGCGAGACCACTGATCGAGGCAGTGACCTCCGCTTTTTTCCCGGTGGTGCGCACTCAGACGGAGAAGGCTGACGGTAAAAAAAAATAGCCGACGACATTGACTGGGGTCGGATCTATGAGATCGCGATCCTTGACTTGGAGCTTATCCCATCAGAGTTCTTGGCGATGTCGCCAAAAGAGTTCTGGCGCCTCTATTACGCGAAGGTAGACCGTAACAAGAGAGAGGCTGGGCGCCTGGCAGATGGAGATATCGATGACCTGCTCGCAATGCTGAAAGACCACAAATCCAATGAGTAACCAGAATATCCTTGTAAAGATCAATGGCGACGCTTCGAGCTTCGAACGAGCGACTAACAAGGCTATGGGTCTATCGAAGCAGTTTGCTGGAGCCGTAGGGGTGGCGTTCAGCGCGACAGCTGCGGTACAGTTTTCCCGCGCTCTCATCGACATCAGCGATCGCTACACGCAGCTCGACGGGCGCCTCAAACTTGTCGCCAAGTCAACAGCTGAGTTTCAGGCCGCACAGTCTGGGCTGTACAAGGTCGCTCAGGACACGCGCGTGTCCTTTGAGTCAACCGTCGACCTGTACACCCGTATGGCCAGATCTACGGGAGAGCTTGGTATCTCGCAGAAGGAACTTATCGGCATCACCGAGTCCATCAATCAAGCGCTGATCGTCTCCGGTGCATCCGGAGAATCGGCATCAGCGGCACTCATGCAGCTTGGCCAAGGCATGGCGTCCGGGGTGCTCAGGGGCGAGGAACTGAACAGCGTCATGGAGCAGACGCCCCGCTTGGCACAGATGATTGCCGACGGGCTTGGGGTCGGTATCGGGCAGCTCCGCGCTATGGGCAAGGAAGGCAAGATCACTTCCGAAGTGCTTATCGGAGCGCTACAGAATGGCGCTGCCAAGGTCAACGCTGAGTTCAAGCAAATGCCTGAAACGGTCGGGCAGGCGATGACCAAACTCACCAACGCCTTCAACTCAATCGTCAACGAAAGCAATAATGCCGCTGGCGGCACCAGAGGAATCGCCGATGCCATTGATGATGTCGCGAAAGCGATGGAAGACAATAAAGACGGGATCATTGCTGGGGTTGTCGCAATCGCAGATGCCGCAAAGTTAGCTGTAGAGCAGTTTGCTAAACTTGGTGCGTACATCCAAGAGAATCACGGCAAAGCTGGTATGATCGGCGGTGGCGTCGCTGGAGCAATCGCTGGAGGAAAAATCGGTGGTGGCGCTGGCGCTGCGATTGGCGGTGGCGTTGGCGCCACCACTGGCGGCATCTATGCCGTAGCATCGGATTACGCAAAAACGCACCCATCGTTTCTCGGAATGCGGTCAAAAGTATTCTCAGGGAGCTATGGCGGCGCAACCGGATCATGGGGTGACCCGGTTGTCTCTGCCGAATCGGTTCAGTTGGATACCACGACACCAACACCGCGCAACCCGACGCCATCCAGCAAGACGGCTGATGACAGCGCGTCAAAGATGCAAGAGCGGATCGACAAGCTCCGCGAGTCGCTTATGACCGAGACGGAGCTTGAGAATAAGCGGTACGAAGAGGGCCTAAAATTGGTAAGCGACTACTACGGAAAGACATCAGAGCTTACGACAGCCGATGACGAGCTTAAGCAGCAGCTCGCAGAGGACCATGCCGCAAAGATGTCCGAGATATCCGGTGTCGTGAAATGGGAAGAAGACCTCAAGGCGCTGCAGGACAAATTCAAGTCCGAGGGAGAGCTTGAGGACGAGCGCTATGCTTCGCAGCTTGAAAAGCTCATTGAGTTCAAGGATGCCGAGCTTGTCACGAAAGAAGAGTACATGCAGATGGCTGAAGACGCTGAGGCGATGCACCAGAAGAACCTCACTGACATAAACGCACGAGCGGCAACGGATCGGTCAAACAAGGAGCGTGCTGTGCAGCAGAGCATCCAGTCCATGAGGTACCAGACTGCACAGATGGGCATCGAGCTGCTCAGTATGTTTGCGGGTAAAAGCAAAGCTGCGGCTATAGCAGCCATAGCCCTCAGCAAAGGCCTTATGATCGCCCAGACGGTGCAAAGTACGGCGGCGGCATCGATGAGAGCGCTCGCGGAGCTTGGTCCGATAGCAGGTCCTCCAGCTGCAGCGTCAATCCAAGCGATGGGTGCGGTGCAGGTCGGGATAATCGCGGCCACAGGGCTTATGCAGGCGGCCTCAGCATCGAGCGGCGGTGGAAGTATCTCGACTTCAAGCTACGGCACCAGCACCACGACATCATCGGACGGGACGGCCACTACCGACACCACGACAAGCAATAAAACGATCACCATTTACGGACTCAACAAGGACTCGCTGTACAGTGGCGAGCAGGTCGCGGAGTTGCTGAACGAATATCTCGCCGATGGCGGAAAACTGCAAATCATGTGACCATGGCGACATCGCAGCAATATATTGGATATGACAGCATCGTCACCCTCAGCAATGTCTCTGCTACAAGCTCCGCCGAAGGGTACCCTGTGACCAATCTGGCTAACCCAGCCACAAACATCAAGTGGAAAAGTGATAGTACTGAAGAGCAGTATATCACCGTGACGAACGCTGTTGATGGCCGTCCACTTGACTACATCGGCATCGCTTCGCATAACTTAGGATCGACCAACTGCGGGATTGACATCGAAGTGCTGGAAGAAAACGGTAGCTCGTGGTATAGCATTCTACAGTTCCCATACTACCCGAGCGATGACAAGCCGATTCTCCGTATAGCTCCAGGGACAGATTCTTATGGCTGCTCGTGGAATCAGGACAGGAGCTATTTCGGCTGCTCGTGGAATCAGGGATTTGGGGAGAATACTTACGCGACATGGAACCAGGACGCAGATAGCTATACAGGCGGATTTTTTGA
>JGI997J19993_1000472_pt1 | contig 11227 bp, 15 predicted proteins | sample Etolagbewater25m_FD_19993 | JGI IMG/M metagenome (IMG submission 19993)
GCTAGAGACTTTACTTGGGAAAAAGGTGAAAGTTTACGTAGTATACATATAATGGCTATGATAGAACACTACCCAGTATTATTCCTACCAGTTCAAGGTAAGTTACTACACAGTAAAAAATTAGTAGCCAATATAGGGGAAGCTATATTTGACTTACAGGAAAAAGGTTTTACAGTATTAAAAGTAGTTGAAGAATTAATACAGTACACACTATACACAAGGAAATAAAAACACATGAATGAGATACACTACACAGGGTTAGAGACTACTCACCCATTTATTAAAGCCATGCTGGCATTCAACAATTATGATGCTTCAGATGATCCAATAGCTATATCAGCTACGTCACTTATGAAGCCTACAAATATGGTAGCACTAGAAAGACACAATAAAGATACTGATAAAATCATAAATTTAGAAATGCTTATCCCATCAGTTATGGGAAATGCTATGCACACTCTTTTAGAAACAGCATTAGATGATACGTCAGATGACTTATGGAAACAGTTAGGTGTACCTAAACCTGATAAGCTTGAAGTACGTCAAGAAATCAGAGAACAGAGACTAATTAATGGTTGGAATGTTACAGGTAAATTTGATGTACTATATATGTATGATGGTTCAGAGTGGCATTTAGCAGACCTTAAGACACTATCAGTATGGGGGTTTATTATTGATCCAGTTAAGAAGAAAGAAGAGTTTGTTAAACAGTTATCTATTTACAGATGGTTGAACCAAGATAAACCAATAGCAGACAGGGCAGAAATACTTTACTGGTTCACTGATTGGTCAGGAGCAGACGCTAGACGTAAGCCAGACTACCCTCAATCAAGAATTGGTAGTATGGAAATTATGCTATGGTCTATTAATGAAACAGAAAGATATATAACTTCTAAATTAGCAGACCTTGATAAAGCAATGTCTAACTTAACTTCTTCATCTCACACAGGCTTCGCCTGTTCCGATGAAGAATTATGGAGAACAGAACCCCAATTCAAGTATTATAAACCTAATAAATCAGGAGGTTTTAATATGGCAAGAGCCACTAAGAACTTTGCTACATATCCAGAAGCTCATTCTAAACTAATGGCGGATGGTAATGTAGGTAAAATAGTAGAGCAACCAGGTGAAGTTAAAAGATGCAGATTTTGCTCTGTATTAAGCTTCTGTGAACAAGGGCAGGGTTATAAAGCCCTAGGATTAGTAAAGGATTAAACATGAATTACCATTTTATAAATTTTATAATGTCATGTATGTTAGTAGTAGTGGTTATATCACTTTTTATGGCTCAACATAGGCATAAAGAATCTATGGAATTAAACACAGAACTTACTAAAGCATTGGACAAGAATACTGAAATACGCCAAAAACAGTTAGTACAACTAGAAAGAGTAGAGCAAGATCAAAAGAAGTTATTAAACAAATTAGGTATAAAGGATTAAAAATGAGTTTATCAAAGTACAGAGAAGAAATGACTAAAGCGTATAATGAACTACATGCTTATGTAGAAGCATTAGAGAAACAAGTAGAGGAATTACAGAGCACGCCATCAGTAGCAGTACCTTATGACCCAAGAGTACATAAACCTAGGTTTGCACCTAAATTTGGTATAGCAGAATTAGAAGAGGTATTACATAACTATAAATTAGATGTAATTAATAACAATATGTCCCTAGATGACTTTTACATACAAGAGGCAAATAGGTACGGTATAACACGTGGTTCAATAAGAACTGCAGTATGGGAATATAGGCAATCATTTAAACAAAATCAACAAGGAGACACAGATGAGTAATAAAGTATTTGCAGGAATTAAATTAGAAACAGGAATTATGTATTATGGTTCAGGAAAGTTATCTTACGGTGCACATTTAACTGGTACGCTTACAGATGCAGAGAAATCAGGATTCTCTATCTTATCTACAGATAAAGACTCTACTGATGATATTAGAATTAATACATTCATTTATGTAGACGAGAAAAGAGAGGCTATAGCAGAAGTAGCAGATAACGTAGACTTTAAATGGTTCTATGGTAAAGAGAAAACTCCTAGACTTCCGGCAGATATATCAGACAGTGTTAGAAAGCTAATACTCAAAGATGTGAACAGAACAAAAGAACTATTTGCTAAAGAAGCACAGTTAAGTATTTCTATATTGGATCCAGATAAAATAGATGTAATTATGAAGACTCTAGAGGAGTCTAAAAGATTAGATGATTTATTTACTTATGCTAAACAGTTAGATGTAGAGCTTCAAAAAGATCGTAAAGCATCTCAAGGTGTAGGACTATCAGACTTTGTAGAGAGATATGCATTTAAAGAGCATATACTCTTATCAGGTCCAGCAGGTTCATCTAAGACCTATACAGCAGACCAATACTTAAAAGCACATGGTTGTCACATAGAGTTTCTTGCAGGGCATTCTGGAGTTAAATATATTACTGACTCCTTTGCAGCGTAAGCTGCTCAAAATAAATCCCTTGAATTGCTGGAAACCCCTTAAGTTTATACACCACAATATACATGAAAATAGTATATGAAGGTTTAACAAGTATAAAATTGGGCAATCAGCAGCCAAGCTCCTAAGTAGAAATATATGGAGAAGGTTCAACGACTAGAGCAATTGCTCGTACACTCCAAGTGGAGTGGAAGTGGGGGACTCCCTTTAACACACACACATCCTTGACTTATGTCCTGAAATACTATATAATACACCAATTTATAGAATAAAGGAATTATATGGAACGTTGGAAAGACATAGCAGGGTATGAAGGTATTTATCAAATAAGCTCATTAGGTAAAGTAAGATCATTACCTAAGAGCAATTACAAAGATACTAGGATATTAAATCCAGGGTACACAAGAAATAGTACTACAGAGTACAAATTTGTGTATTTATACAGTAAAGGTGTAAGAAGTAAATATAGCATACATAGGCTTGTAGCTTCACATTTTATACCTAACCCTGAAAGTAAACCGTTTGTTAACCATATAGATAACAATGGTAGTAATAATAATGTAGATAATTTAGAATGGTGTACTCATTCAGAAAATATGAAACATGCTTATAACCAGGGCAGGTTAAATTGTAATAGCTTATTACATACAGAACAGCAGCTAAAAAAAGCTAAGAGTAATGATAAAATCATGTTAGCTCTAGGTAGCAGGCTAGTTAGTATAGAAGAGCGTACTACAAGCACACGTATGCGTAAATACGTTACTTTCAAGTGTGAAAGGTGCACTAGTGAATACACAGCGAGAGCTGATTCAGAAGTATTCAAAGCACCTAATAATGGTATATGCCGTAAATGTGCACATACCTATAAAGGGAAGAAGATATAGTCTCGTCTGCATAGAAATATGTAGCAGCTATCTAGCTAGCGGGGCAGGTGTAACGAACTTGTCCGAAGATTACGGAATCCACAGACTTACTAGGTTATTCTATTAGACATACAGATGGTACATTTGTATGGTTAGATGGACCACTTACAGCAGCATTTAGAAGTGCGGCAACTAAACAAACTGGTTTATTCATAGATGAGCTTCTTAGAATACCTGCTAAAGAATTAAACATACTTGTAGGTGCATTAACACCAGACTCATCAGGTAATTTCAACCTTAGAACCAATAGAATTACTAATATAGTAGATGGTATAGGTACTTCAGAAACACTTACTATTCCTAAAGAGAACTTGTGGGTAGTAGCTACTACTAATATTGGTTCAAACTATGATGTTGAAGATATGGACTTAGCTCTTAATGATCGGTTCATAACACACGAAGTTAAGATTGAAGACTCACTAGTTAATCACATACTAGTAGCTAATAACATTAACTCACATACAGATATAGTAATAGATAACTTATTTAAGCTATTCAAAGCAGTAAACTCACTTGTATCAGCAGGAGAACTTACTTATAACATGAATGTAAGACACTTAACTAAAGTACTTACTAATACAGTTGACCCTTCAAACTTCAAGTCTTATTTATTTGACTTGGCTCCAAATATATGTAGCAGGACTACTGAGGGTAATATCAATGAGGCAGAGCTTAAAATATTCAAAGACACAGTTAAATCACTATTCTAAGGATCCATAATGGAAACAGTTAAAGGAGAGTTACTTCCTGAAAAGCAACAAATACTTAAGTCAGCTATTAGAGCTAAGATATTTAATCAGTCAGAGCTTATGAGGTCTAACTTAAATGCAGATACAGAATTTGTATACTCAGAACAGTATCCTACTCAAGTTATAGACATTAAGGGTTCAAGATACTTAAGAATTAATGCAGCAGACATAGAAGAAGAGTCTATAGATGATTTACTATCACTCATGTTAGGTATTGACTCATTTAAAGAGTCAGAGGATGAGCCAATAGATATAGAACCAATAATCAAGAACTCTATAAAAGAAAACTTAGAGTTAGATGGTTATGACCTTAAAGACTTATTTGAGTATGATGAGTATGAAAATATTACTAACTTGGATCAATTACCTATTAAACCTCAGTATGTCAAAGTACCTAACACTGATAGTACTGAACCAGAAGAAGATACTACACCATCTGAAGAACAAGAGCTTCAAAAAGATATGGACTCATCATCATGTGACATGTCATCAGAAGCTAAAGCACTTCAATCAGCTATGGATGGAGACTCATCAGAGAGTTCATCAGAGCAACAAACAGCTATGCAGTATCAAGCAGATAAAAACATAGAACAAGCATTGCAAGATGTAGAGCGTTCTACAGTAGACTCACAGTTTAAAGCTAGCCATTCAGTACTTAGCTTAGATGATATTAAAGCACTTGATAAGAAAGCTAATAGGCTCCTTCGAGCCTTTAAAGGTTCTAAAGGTAAAGATAAACGTATATCACCATCTAAAAGACTATGCTCTAAATCAGTAGCTATAGACCGTGATAAAGTCTACTATAATGTAATACCTGAAAATGGTAAACATATTAAGATGAACTTCTTAATAGATATGTCTGGTTCAATGTCAGGTAAACCTGTTAAAAATGCAGTATCACTAGTGTATATATTCAATAAACTAGCAGAGCAAGGTTACTTAGATATGAAAGTAGTATACTCAGAAACTAGGCATTCTTATGTACTGCCTCTACCTGCTAAAGTGCCTGATATACTAGCTTTATGTAACACGGGTAATTCAGAAGGATTAGCACGTACAGTTGCAGAGCATGTAGATATACTTAAAAATACTAACTTAATATGTTTAACAGATGGTAACATAGTAGATGAACACTTGAAGAAGTCATTTTGGCTCAAGAATAGAATTATATCTACAGGTGTATATGTAAATAAGTCAGCTAAAGACCTTAGAGAGTATACTGGTTCAATGTCTAAATGGTTCTTAAAATCAGGAGTTAGACATAACTTAGACGACTTAATAGAGTATCTTATTAAAACAGGACTTAAGTAATGTATGTACTAGTAGATAAGCATATTGGTACTGTTTTTAGAGTAGGCGACCTTATTAAAGAGGGTGAAATAAGTTACATTGGTAAATATGGTGTTACAGCTAGTGGTAAATCCTACAGTTGTCAAAGTGTTGGTAGTTATTTTAGCTCTACTTATAAAATAGAAGAAATAATTACTAATAAAAAATCTGAACCAAAAAGTAGAATACTCTATACAAGAAAAACAAAAGGAGATTAAATGAATTATGAAGCTATGGAACATTTCCATACATCAGAAGAGTTGGTCAATGTCTTAAAAAACAAGACCCAAACAAAAGAGAATTTATTTTTCAGAGTCATGGTAGCTTACTACTTCTCTAAAGTAGCTTCTATTATGCGTACTGAAATTGTCACACTTGACAGAGGTAATATACCTACTAATTTGTATGCACTGAGTTTAGCCTCTAGCGGGTTCGGTTGGAACTTATAAGTACTAGTATACAGATAGCATTCAGATGAAAATACACAAATGATACGTCTACTATTTGTATATATAGCCTATAAAATCTACAGCCGCTTCACACAGTAATGTGTGTCGAATAATCTCTCTAATTGCTGGAAACTCCTTAGAGCCTTTACTACCAAAGTGTAACAATGTAAAGGATTGGACAATCAGCAGCGAAGTCCTAATTATAGGAAACGTTCAACGACTAGTCATTATGACGTACACCTCAAGTGAGGTGGAAATGGGAGACATCTTATACCTTTTCCTTGACAACGTGCTAGTATTATTATATACTAGCAGTATCTAAAAGGAAAAGGAGAAAATATGGAAACATTTAAAGATATTAAGGGGTATGAGGGAATTTACCAAATTTCAAATTATGGAACAGTTAAAGCATTAGCAAGAACTGTAACTAATAAACATGGTAAGCCTCAAAATTACCCAGAAAGAGTATTAAAACCTGAACAGTATGAAATGAGTAATACAAAGTATTGTAGAGTAAGTCTTAGTAAAAATCACAAAGTTACTAGATTTCTTGTACATAGACTTGTAGCTATACATTTTATACCCAATACACTTAATAAAGAACACGTTAACCACATAGATAATAATGGTTTAAATAACCATGTATCAAACTTAGAATGGTGCACCCATTCGGAAAATATGCTACATGCTCAAAAGCAAGGTAGGTTATTTGCATCACAATCTAAAGGTGGTAAAAATGCAGGAATTGCTAAAGAACGTGCAGAACAACGAGCCAAAGATCTGATAGGTAAAACTATACATTTATGGAAAGTTGAATCTTTTAATGGCAGAAAAGGTGTTAATAAAAAATATCATGTTAATTGTACTTGTATATCTTGTGGTACATCTAGATCAGTTGAAGTAAGTTGCTTACTCAATGGAAAGACTAGAGGGTGCTCACAAAAATGTGTAAAGAAGTATTTAAAAGATGAAGATATAGTCTAGTCTCATACGAGAGTATGAGCAGTTCACTCTTAATAGAGCGAGAACGGGTAGGAGCTAACGACTCCTATTGAATATCACGAAGGGAATGTCTATGAATATCATAGAGAACCAAATTATTAGTAGCTTTAAAACTAAATTTATGAGAGAGACTTTACCTAAAGTAGCAGATAAGTCACTTACTAAAATTGCAGTAGATAGAGCTAAGAAATCAGGTATTGATCCAGATCAAGCCTATAATGCAGTTACCAGAGAATATGCTAATACAGGTGCATACTTGTTTAACTTTGACTCAGGTACACCAGCAGCTATCAAACAACTTAGACACCAGCTATTATTAGCAGGTATTGGTTCAATCAATTTTGAAATGGACGAAGTAGGTGCTAACTTCTCAAGTAATATAGAAGTACTCAATACTTTTATAGAGCTATATGATGTAGGTAAAGTTAAACCAAAAATCACTAAATCAACTCAAGAGTCAGTAAGACATGAATCACTAGATGGTTCAACACCTACGAATATGCTATTATTTGGTACACCTTCTAAATTATTAGATGGAGGACGAGTAGAGCAGGACTTCTATTCTATGCTTGATATGGGATATGCTAGAAGACTCCTATTCAGTTATGTGAACCATGTGCATAAAGATACTACACTTACACCAGAAGAGTTATTTGATATGATGACAGATACATCTACAGACTTAACTATTAATTCACTTAATAGACATATGGAGTCACTTGCAGAGGAGTCTAACTATGGTAAACAAATCACTATTGATAAACCAACAACGATAGAACTTCTTACTTACCAACAAGATTGTCAACGTAGAGCTTCATTACTTAAAGAGCACCAAGAGATGGAGAAAGCAGAAATTACCCATAGATACTTTAGAGCACTTAAACTAGCAGGAGTATATGCATTCATAGATGGGTCAGCAGTATTAACTAAAGACCATTTATATGCAGCAATTAAACTAGTAGAAGAATCAGGGGTAGCATTCTCTAAAATACTTAAGAGAGATAAAGCATATGTGAAACTTGCTAAGTATATTGCAGACATTGGTAAAGAGATTACTCATGTAGATATGGTTGAAGATTTACCTTTCTATAAAGGTTCAGAATCTCAAAAGAGAGACTTACTTAACCTAGCAATAGCATATGGGTATAAGAACAATATTATCATTAAAAAGTCTTATGTAGATGGGATAGAGTTCTTAAAAGGTGAGTCATTACCTCAAACAGATTTATCTAAACTTGTAGTAGGAGCCAGTATAGACATAGCTTATGGTTACGGTACAGATGAAGTATCATTTAAAGATTTAGTAGACTTTGTAGGTAAACCTAATTTACACTTTACAACTCACCATTGGAAAGGTGGTCACAGAAGTAAAGGTAATTTAATAAAAGGTTTTAACTTAGTAGTATTTGATATAGACAAAGGTGTAAATATTGAAACAGCTAAAGAGCTACTCAAAGAATACCAATATATCATGTACACAACTAAAAGACATACACCTCATAGTCACAGGTTCAGGATAATTATACCTCTATCACACAAGTTAGAGCTATCTAGTGATGAGTACTCTAAATTTATGGAGAATATATTTGCTTGGCTCCCATTTGAATCAGATGAAGCCACTAAAGATGTAGCACGTAAGTGGCAAACTAATGATGGTGAGGTATTTACTAATGAAGGTAGTCTATTAGATGCTATGAGCTTTATACCTCAAACTAAGAAATCAGAAGAGATGACACTTGAAAGACAGTCAGTATCTTCTATGTCTAACTTAGAGGCTTGGTTCTTCCGTAAGATTGGTTCAGGTTCAAGAAATAACTTACTACTTCAGTATGCACTTGTGCTTATGGATAACGGTTATGACCTTGACTCAATTAGAAATGGTGTACTAGCATTTAACTCTAAATTACAAGATGGTTTAGAAGAGTCAGAAATACACAGCACTATTATGGTAACTATTACTAAAAAACTAACAGAAAGAGAATTAAAAAATAGTTAGTATATGACCATACTAGATGTCATTTAAACTCATTAGTAATTAAAATTTTAAAGGAGAAATATGGAACAAACAGTTAATGATAATTTAGTACTAATAGGAGGGCAATCGGCTACGGGTAAGTCAGCATCACTTATGAATATAAAGAAACCAGAGGGAGTTATGTACTGTAATTGCGAGGCGGGTAAAAAATTACCCTTTAGGTCTAAATTTCAAGAGTTTGTAATTACAGACCCCCTTCAAATATATGAAGTATTTGAACACGCAGAAACACTTCCTGAAGTACATACTATAGTAATAGATACTTCTACTTACTTAATGGATATGTATGAAAGTTTATATGTTATTGGTTCAGCAAACACTATGCAACAGTGGGGATCTTATGCTCAATACTTTAAGAACCTTATGCAAGTATACGTAGCTAAATCAACTAAGAATGTTATCTTTTTGGCTCATACTAAGCAAGTAATGAATGAGTCAGATATGGTTATGGAAACTAAAGTACCTGTAAAAGGTGCATTACAAAACCAAGGTATAGAGTCATTCTTTTCTACAGTTATCTCTACTAAAAAGATGACTATTAAAAAGCTTGAACCATATAAGAATAACTTACTTAATATTACACCAGAGGAAGAAGCATTAGGTTTTAAATACGTATTCCAAACACGTCTTACTAAAGAGACAGTAGATGAGCGTATGAGGTCAGCTATGGGTATGTGGGATACATCAGAAACCTATATAGACAACAATGTACAGTTAGTCATGGATAGACTCCATGAATACTATAACTAAAGCTAGAATATGTCAGCAATAATAACAGCTAAACAATACATAAACCTTTTACAAAAAGTAGTAGATAAGCATGGAGATTTACCTTTATGTTACTCATCTGATGATGAAGGTAATGAGTACCACTTATGTTATATAGGACCTGAAGCAGGTCATTATACTAATACAGGTGAATTTCACGTTAATAACCCTGATACAGATGAAGTATTGCCTATTACCCATATTTGTATGCAATAAAACACAGGTGCTTAAATAAGCTAACATACAGCCAGGCATGGCTACAATTATAACCCAAATTTTAAGGAGAAACAACATGGCATTAAATTTTTTAAAGAGAGACGACACAATAGTAGAAGAAGCAGATAAGTTAGGTGGAGGTTCATTCACATGGGATACAGGAGCATATGATGTAATCATTGATTCAGCGTACATGGACGAGTCTCAAGGTGGAGCACACAATATTAACTTTACATTTAAAACAGCAGACGGTAAGTCACTATCTGAAACTATCTATGTAACTAGTGGTAAAGCTAAAGGGCAATTAAACTACTATGTAGATAAACAAGGTGCTAAACAGTACTTACCTGGTTTCACTATTTGTGATCATATCTCTTTATGTGCAACAGGTAAAGCTCTTGCAGAACTTGAACCAGAAGATAAAATAGTAGAGGTATACAATCCAGAGCTTAAGAAGAAAGCTCCTACATCTAAACCTGTACTTATGGAATTAATTGGTAAACCAGTTACTCTAGGTATTGTAAAAGTTAAAGAGTTTAAAAATGTTAAAGATGCTTCAGGTAACTACGTACCAGGAAGTGACATCAAAGAGTTTAATGAGGTAGCTAAAGCATTTAATACAGACTCTAAACAAACAGTAGTAGAAGCTAAAGCTGGAGAAGAAGCAGCATTCTTTGAGAAGTGGTGTAAACAAAATACATCAGACTATGTAAAAGATAAAACTAAAGGTAAAACACCTACAGCAGGTGCAACTAGTAGTTCAGCAGGATCAGCAGCTAAGCCAACTACATCACTATTTGGACCTAAATAAAGATGAGGTACTTCATTTCCATAGACCCAGGTTCTAGTGGAAGTATGTGTGCTCTTAGTGATTCAGGTGAGGTACACTTTAAAGACTTCAAAGATGAAGACTTAAAGGGTTATATTACTTGGATCCAAGATGTAATATCTATACATGGTTCACCTACTATGGTAGCTATTGAGAAAGTACATGCTATGCCAGGACAAGGGGTAACTTCAATGTTCTCATTTGGTCAAAGACTAGGAGAACTAGAAGGTATGCTACAGACTCTTAACTTAGGTTATGAGCTTGTACCTCCTAAAACTTGGCAGAAGCCTTGTGGAATAGTAATGCCCAAAAAAGCTACACCAGCTCTTAAAAAGAAAACTACATATACAACCATCTCTAAACTCTACCCAGATGCACCTCTTACAGGTCCTAAAGGTGGAATTATAGATGGAAGGTGTGATGCACTAGGAATAGCACATCACTTACGTATTAAATATTAAGGAATAT
>JGI997J19993_1000474_pt1 | contig 11186 bp, 13 predicted proteins | sample Etolagbewater25m_FD_19993 | JGI IMG/M metagenome (IMG submission 19993)
TTGAAAGTGCATTAAGTCCATGTTTTACGATAGTTTGATTTAAGCTAACCATAGGCATTATATCTGCAACTATCGCTAAACTAAGAAGATCAAAAAGCTCCATTAGATTATAATTTAACTTAAGCTTATTTTTAATACTAGCACACAAATACCAAGCAACTTGAGCTCCACATATCTCCTCAAAAGGATAGTTGCAGTCACTTTGTTTTGGATTTACTATAGCATAAGCTTCAGGTAGTTTATCCCCAACTGTATGGTGATCAGTGATGATAAGATCAAGTCCTCTTTTTTTGCAAATATCTGCAGCTTCATAGGCACTTATACCATTATCAACTGTTATAATAAGTCCATCATTTATATGATCTAGTATCTTTGGGCTAAGACCATAACCGTGGTCAAATCTGTTTGGGATGATATGGTTTATGTTTATATTTAAAAAGTTAAAAAACTCTATCATAATAGCTGTTGATATCACACCATCTACATCATAATCCCCAACTAAATTTATAGTTTCACCACTATTTATAGCTTCAACTATCCTATTTGTAGCAAGTTCCATATCTTTAAAAAGATCTGGAGATGGGATCTCTTTTAGTAATTTATAGTCATACCCTTTTATTCTATCGTCTAAAATCTGTTTTATATCTTGAGGTGTTAGTAGTTTATCCATAAAAGTGATTATATCAATTTTAATCTTTTTTTAGCTAAAATAACTACTTTTAAGAATAACTTAATATAGGATAAACAATGGATAAAGCAAAATATATCTGGATGGATGGGGAGTATACCCCTTGGGATGATGCAAAGGTTCATGTTCTAACACACACACTACACTATGGTAATGGTGCAATAGAGGGTACTAAAGCGTATAAAACACACGATGGAAGATGTGCAATATTTAAACTTCAAGAGCATACACAAAGACTTATAGACTCATCTAAAATGACATTGATGAATGTTCCATTTTCAGTGCAAGAGTTATGTGATGCACAAGTTGAGCTTTTACAAAAAAATGAGCTTTTTGAGGGTGCATATATAAGACCTCTAGTTTATTTAGGATATGGAGTTATGGGATTATACCATAAAGAGTGTCCTGTAAATGTAAGTATAAGTGCATGGGAGTGGGGAGCTTATCTTGGTGAAGAGGGGCTTAAAAAAGGTATAAGACTTAAAATAGCCTCTATGACAAGAACACCAAACACTTCAAGTATGGGTAAAGCAAAAGCTGTAGCAAACTACCTAAACTCACAAATGGCTAAATTTGAAGCAGTTGAAGCTGGATACGATGAAGCTCTTTTAAGAGATGATCAAGGGTATATAGCAGAAGCTAGTGGGGCTGCTTTTTTTATGGTAGATAAAGGTGTACTTGTAACTCCTCCAAGTGATAATGCACTTAAATCTATAACACAAGCAACAGTAATAGAACTAGCTCTTGATATGGGTATCAAAGTTGAAAGAAGAAGAATCACAAGAGAAGAGATATATATCTGTGATGAGTGTTTCTTAACTGGAACTGCAGCTGAAGTTACACCTATAAGGGATGTTGATGCAAGAGTTATAGGGTGTGGAAGCAGAGGTCCAATAACTCAAAAACTACAAACTGCATATTTTGATGCAGTTGCGGGAAAAAATGAAAAGTATTTAAAAGATTTGACTTACATTAACTAGTATGGATAATACAGAGTATATTAAAGAAAAGTTAAATACACTAAGGGTAAATTTAACAGTTAGAACTTTAATCTTAATTGCTGTTTCATCTGGAACAGCTAGTTTGGCCCTAAAAGGGGCCAATTTTAACTTTGATAGTGTAATTAATACAATGTTTAGTTTAGGGATACTTTTAAGTATCTTTATACTTATTTTATTAGTAATTTATGATTATCAGATTAAAAATCTTACAAAAAAACTGGAGAAATAATATGGATTCAGGAATTATTGCAATGATTATTTTGACAATTTTAGCTGTAATAGCTTTTAGCTATAGTACATACACTACTATATCAGACTAAATATTAAATAAAATATATTTATACAAAGGAAAACAAATAATGCCAATAGACAACGACTATTTTAAAAATAGACAAAAACAACAAAGCGGTTCAAACAACACTTCAAACAATAATAGTGGTGGAGGAAACAACAACTCAGGTGGAAATGGTGGAGGTGGATATGAGCCACCTTTTCAGCCTCCAGAGATCTTTAAAAACTTCGGTAAGGGATCTGCTGCTATATATGCTATTATTGCTCTTATTGTTATAGCATTTATGACTAAGCCATATGTTATAATCAACTCAGGTGAGGTTGGTATTAAAGTAACAACAGGTAAGTATGAGAGTGATCCATTGCAACCTGGATTTCATCTTTTTATCCCAGTTATACAAAAAGTTATAACTGTAGATACAAAAGTTAGACTTATTAACTATAAAACTATAGAGGATATGAGTGGTTTTGATAGCGGTATCAAGATAAATCCAGCTATTAATATACTTGATGCTAGAGGTCTTCCTGTTTCTATTGAGCTTACTGTTCAGTATAAACTTCTACCATCAGGAGCTCCATCGACAATTGCTACATGGGGTCTAAGTTGGGAAGATAAGATTGTAAATCCAGTTGTAAGAAACATTGTGAGAAATGTTGTTGGTGGGTTTAACGCAGAGGAGTTACCAACAAAAAGAAATGAGATAGCAACTATGATAGAAAATGGTATAAGATCTCAAATAGAAGCACTTAAAGGTAAACCTGTTTCTATTGAGTCTGTTCAGTTAAGAGAGATTGTTCTTCCTGCTAAAATTAAAGAGCAAATCGAAAAAGTACAAATAGCAAACCAAGAATCTGAAAGGGTTAAATATGAGGTTTTAAGAGCTAAACAAGAAGCTGAAAAAAAAGCTGCACTTGCGCAAGGTGAGGCTGATAAAAACAGAATTGAGGCTCAAGGTAGAGCAGATGCAGTTACTATAGAAGCTCAAGCTCAAGCAAAAGCAAATAAGCTAGTTGCAGAGTCTTTAACGCCAAAACTTCTACAGATGCAACAGATACAAGTGCAAGGTAAGTTTAATGATGCGCTTAGAGAAAATAAAGATGCTAAGATATTCTTAACTCCTGGTGGTTCTACTCCAAATATTTGGGTAGATACTAAAGATAAAGCTAGAGATACAGCAATCCACTAGCATCTATAAAAAAGGGGGACCTTTTTTATAGATTTAAAATATGCAAAAAATTAAATATATCATAATCTTTACACTACTTTTAGCATTGGCTTTAGTTTATATAGAGATGGTAAACTATAAAGAGATAGCAAATCAACTTTTAAATCAAAACAACTCAATTGAAAACAGATATATAACTAAAAATAAAGAAACTATAAAATTAGATAAATCTTTAGATGAAGCAAATACTTTAAACCAAAACTTAAAAGATGAGAATAAAATACTAAAACAAAAAATTATAGATCTAGAAGAGAACTTAACAAATATGATATGCAACACTAAAATAATAGAAGATATAAACTATACAATAAATACAAAACCAAATTATAAATTACATATAATAGAAAAAAACTCAACATCTAGCTTTGATATACCAATAGTACCATCTATATCAATAGATCAAGAGAAAAAAGAGATAGATAGTCTACAGATACAATACGAACAAAAATTTTAAGGAAAAAAATGGATACAATAGACAAAATCGACTTTGAAAAAAATGGTGGAATAGTCCCTGTAATAGTTCAAGAAAACAGTACAAATGAAGTATTGATGTTAGCATATATGAATAAAGAAGCTCTAAAACAAACAATAGATACAAACTATGCACACTATTTTAGTAGAAGTAAACAAAGACTTTGGAAAAAAGGTGAAACATCAGGACATACACAAAAAGTGATCACTTTATCTCTTGATTGTGATAATGATACTATTTTATTAAAAGTTGAGCAAAATGGTGTGGCTTGCCACACAGGTAGAAAGTCATGCTTTTTTACAGATATAAAAACTGGTGATATAAATAGTGATATAGCTATAGATACAACAGCAAGTTACGGTGTAGTAGATACACTGTACCATACAATAGAAGATAGAAAAAATGACGACCCAACTAAATCATATACTGCAAAGCTTTTACAAGGTAAACAAAACTCAATGCTCAAAAAAATAATAGAGGAGGCTGGAGAGTTTACATTTGCTATAAAAGACAATGATACCCAAGAGATAATATATGAGGGCGCAGATCTTCTTTATCACTGTTTAGTTGCACTATCAAGTAAAAACATATCCCCAGATAGGGTAAAACAAGAGATATCAAGAAGGTTTGGATTAAGTGGTATTGATGAGAAAAACAGTAGAGATTCTAAATAGTTTTATTAAATATAATGTATAATCTAAATAAATAATCTTAAAGGTGGTTAGAGATGTCATTAATTAGTGCAGTAAAAAATAAAGTTTTTGGTTCAGCACCAAGACTTAAAAAAAGAAGATTTGATCCAGAAAAGATGTCAGTAGAAGATATAGAACTTCCAACTGTGATTAAAAATATGGATTCAGAAAAATTACCTCAGATGATACAAAATGAGTTTTCAACATATAAGTCATTGGGTTATGTAGATTTACCTCTTGATCAACTAAAATTCCCAGAGTATCACTCTTATCAAGTGGGTGTTGTCTTAAAGTATTTAAAAGAGGATAAGGTATATTTCACACCAGATGCAGATAGTATCATATCAAGTGCAGCAACATCTTTATCCAAAAGAAATCTACATATAAAAGTTTTTGATTTAGTTTATAGATACAACGAGATAGTTGATAAAACTATGTTAAAAGAAGAATTAGAGAAAGATACTAAGTGGACTCCACTTGAGATATCTTATCTACTTAGATATGCTACTCTTGAAAATAGAGCTATAACTAGATAATATAAGTTTATATCTTATATTATCTAATCTCTTTCATGAAGTATTTTATCAAGTAAAGTAAACACATCTACACTAGCGTCTTCCATCTCTTTAAATGCTGTTAGAAGCTGGCTATAATCTAAGTTATCTTTTGTTTTCTCTATCGTATCAAATACATGATGAGTACCATTATGAACTTTAGAATGAGGATGGTCGAGCTTTGAATAGCTTGGTGTAGTTGAGAAGTATCGTTTACCTAAACCTTCACTGTACCACTTCCCTAATCTACAATTTTTATGATCCACAAATTTAAATGCAGGTTCTTTGTTTGCAACAGAAAGATATGTATTTACCTTCCATATAATATGATCAAGTTTAGCCAAACTCATAAAAACTCTATCAGTAATATGAGCAAGCCCTCCAAATGCTTCTTGTGATGTGCTCATAACTTCACCTATATCTGATGAATAGTTTTTAGTCCCATTATATATCTCATCAATAGATTTTGTCATTTTCTCAAACTTTTGATTTGTCAAAGAGATGCTCTCTTGAATAGATTTAACCACATTTGTGATCTCTTTTGCAGATTCTGCACTTCTTGAAGCTAGATTTCTAACCTCTTGAGCAACAACAGCAAAACCTTTTCCAGCTTCCCCAGCAGTAGCAGCTTCAACTGCAGCATTTAGTGATAAAATATTTGTTTGAAATGCAATTTGATCAATAGTAACTACAGCTTGTGCTATATCTGAAGCTTTTGAGTTTAGTTGTGTAACTACATCATTTATTGAAAGTGCATTATTATTTAGCGAGTTTATATCAGTTACTATCTGTTCTAGTTTTTCTGATGATGTTTGATATGTTTCATTTATTTTATAGCTTGAGCTAAGGTTAGTCCTTGAAAGTTCAGTTGATTCGGCTATATTTGATTGGATATCTAAAAGACCTGTTTTTAAATTTTCATTTTCATATTTAAACAACTTCTCTAGTTCTAAAAACTGATCATCCTTAATAAAAGTGTTGTTTGAGTGGTTAGATATTGTATTTAGCTGATTTTTCAAATCAGATATTTCATTTTCTAACGCAATCTTTTCACTATTGGAACTTTGTAGTTGAGTGTTTAAACTGTTAAGTTGATTTTGAAGTCTTTGATTATCACTTTGAAGTTGAGATATTTTTTCAGATGAGTCCTGAAGCTGTGTTTTAAGTTCACTATTAAAAAACATAAGGTGCCTTTGTAAATAAATTGTCTCATTTTACCATAATAGATTTTAAACTATAGAAAATGGTTTGTAGATATCTGTATATCATCTTTAATTTGTTTTTTTAATTCTTCAAAAGATTGAAACTTCCTATTATCTCTAACTATTTTTAAAAACTCTATTTTTATATTTTTATAATCTAAGTTAGTAAAGCTTGAATCAAGTATATGTGTTTCAACAGCAAATATTTGATCGGTGGTTTTTCTCTCACCTATAAATGTGATTGAATTGTATGTTTTATTTTTAATAGTTGTTTTTGTTATATAAACACCATCTTTAGGTATCAAGAAAGAGTTTACATCTATATTTATAGTTGGTACAAACTCTTTAGACCCTAATCCTTGACCTACAATATGGATACCTTCTATGTTATAGTTATAACCTAATAGTCTATTTGCAAGCTCAATATTTCCATCTCTTAAATAATCTCTTATTACTCTAGAGTGAACAGCTATATTATCTACTTTAAATTCATTGACTACAACCACCTCACCTTTAAATAAAAATCTTAAATCTTCAGTATTATAAGCTGCTTTATATCCAAAATGAAAATCAAAACCAACAACAATTTTTTTTAAATTTTGAAACTCTTCATTCAATAAAACTAAAAACTCTTTTGCACTTAGATGTTTAATATTGTGTAATTCATAAAAAAAAATAGGATATGAAGAGTAGTGGTCTCTATATCTTTTTGGTGTAAGATTAGCATAATCGGTTTGGATAACAACTATTGCACCATTTTTATCAAGATGTTTAAATAGCTCTTGATGCCCAAGATGCATACCATCAAAACCACCAATAGCAATTGATGTTATATCACTTTTAACAGAACTTTTTTCAATCAATTCCAATATTATCCTTAATAACAATATATTATATTGCCGTATACTAGCTAATATCTTTTTAAAATAAGGTATAAAACAAAAGGCTCATTTATACTATTTATAAATTTATTATGTTAAAATCGCCATTTAATATAAGGGGAACAAAATGGATTATAATGATAATCAACAACTCGAACTTCAACAAACAAATACTTTAGCGATAACTTTAACTATTGTTATTACTATCTTACTTATATATATAGGATATATATACTACTCAAAAGATATGGTACCTAAAGGTGAGTTACAATCAAAATATACACTTAAATCAGATATAAACTTCAATACTCTTCCAACATATATACAAGATCAGTATGTATCAAAATACAAATATGATACAGATGTTTTAAATAGTAAAAATCAAGAACCTAAAATAGTGGAAAAAATAGTAGAGGTGGAAAAAATCGTTGAAGTTCCAAAAGAGATAGTAAAAGAGGTGATTAAAGAGGTGACCAAAGAGGTACCTACTAACGTAACAGAAATAGACAAAACAAAATACAACTCTTTTCAGTGTATAGATATGGATAGTAGTGGTACAGTACCATCAAAAGAGTGTAAAAAAAATCTACACAAATTTTTAGATAAAAATAAAGATGCAAAACTTTTTGAAGTTATAGCTATGGTAAATAGTAAAGATTTTTACCTTATAAATGAACTAAAGAAAAGATACAATAAAAGTAGAGTAGAAAAACTTGCAAACTACTCAAAACTTGGACTGGGACAATCTAGAGTTAAAGAGGGGATTTGGTCTATTCAAGAGTATCTTGGGATGGAGGTTAATATTCAGATGGTCAACTACCAAATAGATACAAAAGATGATATTGGGTTTATTGTAAGAGCATATAGATAAGATATGATTTATGATGTTGCTATTATAGGGGCTGGTGCTAGTGGCTTGATGGCTGCTAGTGTTATTAAAAGCAAAACTATTTGTATAATAGACTCAAATGAGACAATTGGAGCTAAAATAAAAATAAGTGGTGGAGCTAAATGTAACATCACAAATAGATATTTAGATCAAAATTTTTATCTAGGAGATAAAGATTTTATAAAAAATAGTTTTAAAAACTTTGATAATAGAGCACTTCTAAAGTTTTTAAATCAAAACAATCTTTTTCCTAAAATAGATGAAAAAATAGTAAAAGGTACATACTTTTGTAACTCAAGTAGAGATGTTATCGATATGTTCAAAAAATTAACCAAACACTGCTCTTATAAGCTTAATACAAAAGTATTCGATATAGAGGTTAAAGATACCACATACTATATCAAAACCTCCAAAGGTGACATTAGATCAAAAAGAGTTATTGTATCTTCTGGTGGTCTTTCATATAGTAGTTTGGGTGCTAGTGACATTGGACTTCAAGTAGCAAAGAGATTTGGACACAATATAATAAAAACCGATCCAGCACTTGTAGGATTTACAGTTCAAAAAGATCAATTTTGGTTTAAAACACTTAGTGGATTATCGATGGATGTAAAAATAAAAGTTCAAGATAAAACTTTAGAGGGGAGTTTACTTTTTACACATAAAGGTTGTAGTGGACCTGTTGTATTATCAACTTCACTTTATTGGAGTAAAGGTGAGATCTGTATAGATTTTGCACCGTATAAAGATAGCTATCTACCAAAAAGATTTAGACAAGCTATTAAAAACATAGATAACTTCGATATACACAACTACAAGATCTCACCTGCTGGTAATTTTGGATATACCAAAGCTGAAGTTACTAAAGGGGGTGTTGATATATCACAGATTGATCAATATTTTCAAAGTAAACTGCAAAGCAATCTTTACTTTATAGGTGAAGTTTTAGATGTAACAGGAGAGCTAGGTGGATATAATTTTCAATGGGCATTTAGTAGTGGATATATATGTGGTAAAAATATAATATAACTTTAATATCATATTAGATAGAATTGTTAAATTTTAAAACAATGGAGTAGATATATGTTTTTTGGATGCAAAGATAAAGACTTAAAGATCGAAAACCTAGAGAAAAAAATAAAAGAGCTTGAGAGCAAGTTATCTCAAAACTCAAACCAACAAGTTATGATACAAAATAACTGTAAAGAGTTTGAAGATAAAATAGCTATCTTAGAGAGTAAAAACACACAACTAAAAGCGATAGCATCTTTTACAACACAAGAAGCTATAATAGCTATAGATAAAAATGGTACCATAATATTTTCAAATGAGAAAGCAAATGAAAATATCCAAGATAAAAGTGCAGTTGTAAGAGCAGTATCTACAAACCAAGATAGAATAGTAATAGCAGATTGTGAAGCTAAGATAACTACTAAAAAATATCATGATATCACTATAGTCTCTTTAGTAAAAACATCAATTCACGATGATAAAGATGATGGACTTCTTCATAAACACAATACAAATATGAATCAATCTCTCTCAAGTACACAAAATGTATATTTACACCTTTTAGAGGAGCTTGATTCTATGGCAAAAGAGTCAAAGCAAACTTCAGATGGCTCTATAGAGGGGTTAAATCTAACTCAAAGTATAGTAGATGATACTAACAATCTAAACAATCAAATTGCAACAGAAAATGAGATAGTAACAAACCTTGTTTCTAAAAGTGATGATATAGCACATGCAATTACCGTTATTGACCAAATAGCATTTCAAACAAATATCCTTTCACTAAATGCAGCTGTTGAAGCTGCAACTGCAGGGGAAGCTGGTAAAGGTTTTGCTGTTGTTGCACAAGAGGTTAGAAACCTAGCAAGTAGATCTGCAGATGCAGCAAAAGAGATAAAAGATGTTGTTGTTTCTATCCAAGAGGAAACAGCACGTATGAAAAAAAGTTCTGATATAGTTGCAAAAGTTGTTGTTGAGACTAAAACTAGAGTTGAAACACTAATCAAACTTATGACAACTTTCCAAAAAAATGCTGGTAGAAGTGTATTTGAAGTTGAATCTATCTCAAATACAATCTTTGTAAACCTTGCAAAACTTGACCACGTAATATACAAAAACAACCTTTACCAACTACTGTTTGGTGAAAGTAATGACTTTAAACCAACTGCCCATACAGCATGTAGACTTGGTAAATGGTACGATAGTGGGCTTGGTAAAAAAGAGTTTGGGAAAGTTAAATCATACTCTTCACTTAATAGACCTCACCAAATTGTACACGATGAAGCGAATAGTTTAGCTGCTGAGTGTGCTGGCAATGCAGTGACTTGCTCTAAAGCTAAGATTGAAGAGAAAGTTAAAAATATAGAGGAAGCTAGTCAAGATGTATTTGAAACTCTAGATAAAATGTTAGAGGAAAAAAATCAAACAATTATGAAAGAAGCTGCAACTGAGCTTTTTGATAATAAAAAATAATTAATTTATAAGGACTTATAAAATGGAAAATAAAATATATAAAGTTGCTGTTGTTGATGATGAAAATGAGATATTAAGTATGATAAATAGATTTCTTACAAGAACTGGTAAATACAATGTAACAACATATTCAAATCCAGTAACTGCTGTAAATAGTATAGATAATAGCTACGATGTGATTTTGATGGATATTATGATGCCACAAATGAATGGGCTAGATGCACTAGAAAAAATAATGTCTAAAAATCCAGATCAAAAAGTTATCATGATGACTGCATACTCTACACTTGATAAAGTACTAAAGTCACACAAAGAGGGTGCAACACACTACTTGATGAAACCTTTTGATTCACTTCAAGCACTTGAATCTAAAGTGTATGAAGTGCTTACAAAATAAACAGATATTTTTTCTACTAGGTCAATCCAGTGTTAAGTTTTAGTTAAGATTAACTAAAACTTAATATTATTTGAAAAATCCACCTTATAGATTTAAGCTATAAAAGATATAAATAGAAGTACCATATATATTATATTTTAAATATGAGGTCTATTATGAAAAACAAAAAGCTATATCTTCTGACATTATCATATATATCGTTATTATTAATTATATTTTTCATTATGTCTAGTGAAAAAAATCTTAGAATCGAACAATTTGTAGATTCTAAAGTAAAACAATACACCCTAAGCTATGACTCTATATATCATCAGTATCATCAACGTGCTGATATTATATTTAACTCAAATATAAACAATAAAGAGATATTGAAACTTTTCAAAAATAGAGATAGAGAGAAACTATATAG
>JGI997J19993_1000482_pt1 | contig 11032 bp, 11 predicted proteins | sample Etolagbewater25m_FD_19993 | JGI IMG/M metagenome (IMG submission 19993)
AGCGCTGAAAGCATCTAAGCACGAAGCCAACTCCAAGATGAACTTTCCCTGAAGATCCCAGTAAGACTAACTGGTTGATAGGCTAGATGTGTAAGCAATGTAAGTTGTTTAGCTGACTAGTACTAATAGATCGTTTGGCTTATTTTTATAATTCTAATTCCTACTATCTTATTAAGAGTATACACTTTTAATTGTATTTCAATGAAGACTTTAACAAAAATTTCTCTAACTAACACTTATGAAGCTCATAAATGTTGGTGGTTATAGAGGAGTGGTAATACCTAGCCCCATTTCGAACCTAGAAGTCAAGCACTCCATCGCCGATAATACTGCCGGGTTCCCTGGTGGAAACGTAGGTCGCCGCCAACTTTTATGAGCTTTTTTTATTTCTACTTCCTCCTCTAAACTCTCACCATCCAATCTCCATTTTTACATCTAAACGCTCTACATATAACTTTTATGGAATAATAAATTTATTAATATACTTATGATAGATGTTTATGGAGTTATACCAAGTAGGTTTAGATAATTTATTCAAAGATATACTAATACAAGCATATATAATGTTTTACTTGAATTTATAGAAAGTAGAGTTAAGTGTTATATTTACTTAAAAGAAGATTCATTTTATCTTCGGCTGTAGAACCACCATAATATACTATGAGGTCTCTAAGTTCAATGATAATCTTATCTTGTTTTTCTATTGTTTCTTTTTGCATAAGAAGTAGTCTATCAAGATTTTCAATTCTTTCATCTTGTCTTAGTATTCTTTTTTTATTTTCACGTAGTTCTTTTTCATATTTAGTTGTAAGATCTTTTTTAAGCTCCATGAGTGCTTTATCATGTTTTGCGAATACTTTTTTATTCTCTTCTCTTAATAGTCTAATTTGGTCTTCTAATTCCAATTTTGTAATGCGTAACATTCTATTTTTCACCACAAGCTCATCACTATTCTGAACTATATTTAATTGATTCTTTAAGTCTGTAACTTCTCTATGTTTTGAATATATATCTTTATTTTTAGAAAAAATTGTTTGTTTTAATTGCGATTGATAGAGTTTTGTTTTATGCATTTGATTTTTTAATTCAATTTGCTCTTTTGTAGCAGCAATAATCTGATTTAATAATACTTTCATATCAACTGGTTTTTTTACAAAGCTATAGGCATCTAATTCTATTGCTTTTATAAACATATCTTGTTCATTGATTGCAGAACAAAAGATAAATGGTATTTTATTGTTTTCTTCTCTGATTTTCGATAACAATTCTAGTCCATTCATATGAGGCATAATATAATCACTCACAATGATGTCTATATCGATTTCATTTGATTGGTAAGCATAGTATGCATCTTCACCATTTTTCATAACATGAACGCTCTTAAAAAGCTTTTTAAATGCAGGTACTAAAGAATTGCGTAACATCTCTTCATCTTCAACAAAAAGAAGATTTAAATCTTGTAGTAGTTTAATATCATTATTATCTATTGTTTCATTTTGCATCCGTTATTGTAACAAGTTTATTATTTGATTCTCTATTCCTTTCTCAACTAATTTGTCACAAATTTCACCTGATTCACTAGATATAGTTTTATTAATAGTATTTTCTTCTATGGCTATACTGATGCATTCTTTATCCTGATCATAAAATGTGACTTTTTGATCCTCTATTGCCCAATATTTTTTATTTATATTTACGCTGTCTGTTATTTTGGTAATTTGTCCATTTAACATATAATATGATTGAATGGCGTTTGTAATAGTTGTTGTATCTTGATATATTGTATTGACTGTTGCACTACTTGAGATGTTAAAAAGTTTAGGTATAGCGATTGAACTAATAACAGCAATAATTAGAATTGCAAAGACAAGTTCTATGAGTGAAAAAGCTTTTTTCATAAGAGAGTCCTTTAGATATAATAAAAATTATATCTAAAAAAACTCTAAAAAGTTATTATTTAGATGCTTCTTTTAGTGTATCAGCAATCATAAATGCTAATTCTAAAGATTGATCAGCATTTAATCTTGGATCACATTGTGTATGGTATCTTGAAGATAAGTCTTGTACTGTAATATTTGAGCTTGTACTTCCTGTACACTCTGTTACATTTTGACCTGTCATTTCTAAGTGGATTCCACCAGCTACTGAACCTTCAGATTTATGGATTTGGAAAAATTGTTTTACTTCACTTAAGATATTAGCAAAATCTCTTGTTTTATACCCTGTTTCTGTTTTTTCAACATTTCCATGCATTGGGTCACATGACCAAACAATATTTTTACCTTCAGATTGAACTTTTTTAAGAAGATTTGGAAAAATATCTCCAACTTTGTCAGCACCCATTCTAACGATTAGGTTTAATCTTCCTGCTTCATTCTCAGGGTTTAATGCATCAATTAATCGAATAAGTTCATCTTCTTTCATAGATGGCCCTACTTTACAACCAATTGGGTTTTTTATTCCTCTAAAAAACTCAATATGTGCTTCATTAAGATCTCTTGTTCTGTCACCTATCCATAACATGTGCGCTGAACAATCGTACCAATCACCTGTAAGAGAATCTTTTCTTGTAAGTGCTTGTTCGTAGTTTAGTAATAAAGCTTCATGTGAAGTATAAAGAACTGTTTCACTCAATTGTGGTGTATTTTTTGAATTAATTCCACATGATTCCATAAATCTTAATGTTTCAGAGATTTTTGTTGCAAGTTCTTCATATTTTGCACCAAGAGGATGACTTCCCATAAAATCAAGATTCCATTGGTGAACTCTATTAAGGTCAGCCATACCACCTCTAGCGAATGCTCTTAAAAGGTTTAGTGTAGCAGCACTTTGATTATATGCTTTTAATAGTTTTTTAGGGTTTGGAGTTCTTGATTTCATATCAGCGGCTATATCATTGATAATATCACCTCTATAGCTTGGGTATTCTACCCCATCAATCATCTCAGTATCACTTGATCTTGGTTTTGCAAATTGTCCAGCAATTCTTCCAACTTTAACCACTGGTTTCCCACCAGAAAATGTCATAATAACTGCCATTTGCATCATAACTTTAAAAAGTGATTTGATATTGTTTGCATTAAAAGCATTAAAGCTTTCAGCACAATCTCCACCTTGAAGTAAAAAAGCATCTCCATTAGCAACTTGAGCTAATTTTGATTTTAGATTTCTAGCTTCTTCTGCAAAAATTAAAGGAGGATTACTTGCCAATTCTTTTTCAACTTTTAATAATCTTTTTTGATCCTCATAAGTTGGTTGTTGCTTAATTGGAAAATTTCTCCAGCTATCTGGTGTCCAAATATTACTCATGATATTTACCTTTCTTTAGTTTTTAATTTTTTCTAACATTGTTTTAAATGACACTTTAAAAGCTTCTAAACCATCATCTAAAAGTTTTTGACTTACTGATTGTACATCAATTCCATTACTATTTAGTGTCATAAAAAATGTATCACATTCATCTTCACTTACAAGTTCAGATTCTTTAAATGTTTTATTATTCATATACGCTTTAATTGTCGCTAATGGCGCAGTATTTACGCTGTTAGGATAGATTAAATTTTTGATATAATAATCAGCTGCTAAATCATCACCTTTTACACCTGTGCTTGCAAAAAGTGTTCTTATATTTTTGTTACTGAATTTTTCAACTTCATAATAACACTTTGTTGCGTTTATTATACCCATTTTTGCTGTTGGAATATCTAAAGTGCTTAATTTACTATCAAGTTCTCTATCAAATCGACTTACAAAAACAGAGATTACAGCTTTTGGATCTTTTTGTGATTTATTTATCCCTGCATCTAATGCTTTTGCACAATTGATAGCTTGCTCTGGTGTAAAAATAAGTGTTGCATTTACATTGATACCCATTGCTGTTAGATTTTCCATGGCAACATATCCCGCTTCTGTCGCAGGAACTTTAATCATTACATTTTCATGTCCAATCTCACTAAAAAGTCTTGAACCCTCTTCTATTGTAGCAAATGAATCATCACATAGTGTTGGATCAACTTCAATAGATATAAATCCATCGTTATTATCATTTTCATAAAGAGGATAGAGAAGCTCAGCTGCTCTTTTAATGTCTGTAATTGCTAACTCTTCATAAATTCTTTTATTGTTATTTGCTTGGAGCATTGCTATTTGTTGTGAATACGCATCACTATTTACAATCGAGTTTTCAAAAATAGCTGGATTGCTTGTTGCTCCATGTATGGTTTTGTCGTTTATAATTGTTTGAAATTCATTTTCTAGAAAATCTCTTTCTATAAAATCACACCATAAAGAAAAATTTATATTGTTTCTTAAATTCATTTATTTATCACCCTTTGTACATTCTAAATCTTTGTCAATTTTGCCTTTGAAATCTTTTAAAATAAAACCTTTGCATTGTTGATTTGTAAGTAAATCATCAAATTTTACAAAATATCTATATCCTTGTATTTTCGTACTTGTATCTTCAACTTGTTTTTCACTATACACTCTTACATTCTCGATTTTTGTATAGCCTAAGTCATGAAGAATCTTTGAAGCTTTTACCACTTTTCCATTTTCAGCTAGCATATAAAATATAATACCAAATACTATAATTATCACCATATAGACATATGTTTTTAATCCAATTTTTCTAACTTCAATTTCATTTTCTTGCATAAATTGTCCTAAATATTTTTTAAAAAGATAATATTTTATCCAAACTAGTATAAAACACATATTTAATGAAGAATTAGATACAATCGTATCTAATGAAAAGAGTATTAATATTATTAGATGGTATTGTTGCAAAAAGCTTATTGAAGCGTTTAGTAGAACAAGACACATCTCACAGTCACTATGATGTTGTTTATATGAATGAAAAAGTATTAAGTGAAGAAAAACCACAAAACTTTACTTTTTATCATTTTGATCCTACGAGTTTTTCTAAATTAAAACTTGTCATGTCTAAAGTATCTCATAATGAGATTTTAATGGTACTTGGAACAAAAGATGATACATTAGCAGTCATTGATAATCTTCGAAATATAAATAAAAATATCCATATCAATGTGTATAATGAATGGAATTTAAAATTTGATGGAGAGAATATCCATGAATATAATGCTATCAACATTTTAGCAAATGGTTTAATTGAGAGATTACCAAATGTTCCTGTTGTAGCTCAAAATGTTGGGCTAAAACAAGGGGAGATTATGGAGATAAGAATCCCTTTTGGAAGTTCTTATGCCTATAGATATATTGGAAGTATTGCACAAAAAGAGTGGAAAATATTTGCGTTATACAGAAATGGTATGATGGTAAATGTAAAACCAACACTCATTTTAAAACCAAATGATGTTATTTTGCTTATTGGAAAACCAAAAGTATTATTGCAAGTGTATAATGCAATATCAAAATCATACGGGCATTTTCCAATGCCATTTGGAAAATCAATTTACCTTTATCTTGATATGTTTATCCAAGATGAAATAGATATTATAAATAGTGTTAAAAAAGCAAGATATTTCCATGAAAGACTCAATAGTTTTGAATTAATTGTAAAAATTACAAGACCATCAAAACCAAGCATAATTAATCAAATTAAAGAATTGCTCCATGATAGTGCAAATGTACAAATAGAGTTTGATTATCATAATATTGGTGTTCAAAAGATATTTAAAAGTGATATTAAAAGATATGATATTGGAGTGTTTGTACTCTCTCCGACTCTTTTAAAAAACAAACTTATAGAACAAGAGGTTCTTTCTTATAATAAACCAATTTTAAAAGTTGGAAAAGAGTGTTTTAATAATGTAAAAGAGGTGAGCGTAGTTTTAAATGATACAAAATATTATGAACAAATATCACCAGTGATTTTTGATGTTTCTTCTCAACTTTTATATAAAATATTTGTTATTAATGCTGATCCTATTGGGGATCAAAATAGAACAAAATTGATTGAACATTTTGAGAATCTTGCAAAAATATTTAATCAAAAAATTAAAGTTGATAATAGTAGTTCAAATCCTATGAGAATCTTGAAAAAGAATGAAGACTCTCTTCAAATACTTCCACTTAAACATGAGATGTTTAAAAAAAGACTCTGGAGTTTTTTAAGTACAAATAGTGATCTATTATCATACGATTTAGAAACAAAAAATCAATTATTAATACCAATTATAGAATAAAGGAAATACGATATGCAATTTGAATCATATCCATTTGAAAAACTAAATGATTTACTTGATGGGATTGAAGGAAGTAGTCAATATACTCCAAGTACACTAACTATTGGAGAACCTCAGTTTGATACACCAGAGTTTATACAAAATGCTCTCAAAGACTCAACACCACTTTTAAACAAATATCCAAAAAGTGCTGGGGAAAATTTCTTGAAAGAGTCGATGATAGCGTTTAATAAAATAAGATTTAATATTACCCTTCAATTAAATGAAATTATCCCCGTTTTTGGAACAAGAGAAGTGTTATTTAACTTTCCTCAATTTGCCTTATTTGACAAAAAAAATCCTGTAATGGCATATACAAATCCGTTTTATCAAATATATGAAGGTGCTGCAATCGCTAGCAGAGCTGAGGTTATTCATCTTGATTTAACAAAAGAAAACAATTTTTTACCACAAATAAATGATGAGGATTTAAAAAGATGTGATTTGGTGATACTGAACTATCCAAATAATCCAACAAGTGCAACAATTACAAAAGAAGAGTTAATAAAGTGGGTTGAGAAATCTTTAGAATTTGATTTCATTTTGATTAATGATGAGTGTTATAGTGAGCTTTATTTTGATGATAACAAAAAGCCAGTTTCTCTTTTAGAAGCCTGCGTGGCATGTGGAAATGAAAACTTTACAAATTGTTTAGTATTAAACTCAATTTCAAAAAGAAGTTCAGCACCAGGACTAAGAAGTGGATTTATAGCAGGAGATGCAAAAATCTTAAAAGAATATATGGATTATAGAACATATGTGGGGTGTGCTTTACCGTTACCACTGCAAAAAACAGCTGCAATTGCTTGGAGTGAAGAATCACATGTTGCGTATTTTAGAAATATATACAAACAAAACTTTGAACTTGCAAGAGATATCTTAGGTATAGAAGCACCAGAAGCAACTTTTTATATTTGGTTAGCTGTTGGAGATGAACTAAAGTTTACGCAAGAACTTTATAGAGAAAAAAATGTAAAAGTACTTCCAGGAAGTTTTTTAGGAAGAAATGGAATTGGTAAAGGGTACGTGAGAATTGCACTTGTAGAAGAGCCTAGTAAGACAAAAGAAGTATTAACTCGAATAAAAGAGTTTTTAGAGAAATAAGCTGGAGAAAAGATGACGGAACAAGAACTACACGAAGCTAGAACAAATGATGAGTTTTTATTATATTTACATGAAAAAGAAGAAACAGCACTAAAAGAGAATAATTTAAAAGATTTATATGAGGTATTAGATAGTTTATTGATACTTGATTTAGATGAAAATAGAATCCATAAAGTGTATGAACAAATATTAAGAAGTGCTTTTGATGGTATCGAAGAAAGATTAAAAGAATCAAAAAAATTAGATATTGCAAGTGATGATTTATATTTTGTTCGAGCTTTTTATGAGCATGCCATTGAAAAATGGAGTTACGGAAATGCACAAGGTGCAAAAGAATTGTTTTTTATTCTAGTGAATATTGTAGATGATAAACTTATAAGTGATGCTTGTAGTGTGAAGATGCTTGCTTGTGATGAGAATCAAGATATGGAAACATTTTATGCAAAAAGTGTAGATCATCAAGATAAAGCAAGGGATGAAAGATATGGGTATTTTATCCTTGATTTTACTTTTGATACACAAAAATACCTTGATAACAGTAGTGAGAAAGCTAAAAAAATATATGATGAATTATCTCATCTTTTAGGTGTATGATGAAAGTACATTTTATAGGAATAGGTGGAATAGGATTATCTGCACTTGCTAGATTTTTACAACATAGTGGTCATATTGTTAGTGGAAGTGATATTAAAGAAACATCTATTACAAAAAAACTCCAAGAAGAGGGTATTGAAGTATTTTGTCCTCAACAAAAAACAAATATCAAAAAAGATTTAGATTTGGTTATCTATTCTGCAGCTGTAACTGATGAGAATGAAGAACTCATTGAAGCAAGATTAAACCAAGTACGAACACTTTCAAGAAAAGAAGCACTCCCTATTATTTTAGGTGATAAAAAGAATTATTGTGTAGCTGGTGCACATGGAAAATCAACTACTACTGCAATTTTAGCTTCTATATTAAACTCAAGTGCTTTAATAGGAGCCATATCAAAAGATTTTGATTCAAATTTTAGATATGTTGGTGATAGGGTTGCTTTTGAAGCAGATGAATCTGATGCATCATTTTTACTCTCAAATCCATATTGTGCAATAGTAACAAATGCAGAGCCTGAACATATGGAATATTATCACTATGATTATGATAAGTTTTATGAGTCTTATGAAACATTTTTAAATTTGGCGAAAAAAAGAGTGGTTAATGGTGAAGATAAGGATGTGCAAAAATTATCAATAAAAGATGCTACATATTTATATCCATCAAAGGATATTAGAAATCTTTGCTATACATTAAAAGATAAAGAACCCTGTACAAAATTCACCTTAAAAGATTTAGGAGAGTTTGAAGTATGGGGATTTGGATATCATATTGCCATTGATGCATCACTTGCAATTCTGGCTGCTCTTAATGAACTAGATATTGAAACTATTAGACTTAATATCAAAAACTACAAAGGAATTAAAAAAAGGTTTGATGTAATTCAAAGTAATGAGAAGTTTGTTGTGATTGATGATTATGCCCACCATCCAACAGAGATAGAAGCTACGATGAAATCTATTGAATTATACGATAATCTTACAAATCTAGAAAATAGAATAGTGTTGTGGCAACCTCATAAATATTCACGTACGAATGATAATCTAGAAGGGTTCAAAAAATGTTTTAGACGTTGTGATGAATTAATTATTTTACCAATCTGGACAATTGCTGGTGAGCAAAAGATAGAGATAGATTTTGAAAAAGAGTTTCGTGATTATAATCCTATCTTTGCTGATAGAATAGTTGCAAATGATGCTAGAATTGATATTATAAAAAATGACACAATTATTAAATCATATGATAGTGGTATATTTTTAGGTGTAGGTGCTGGAGATATTACATATCAACTTCGAGGGGAGAAATAATTACTCCCACTCTCCGTTTTTCTTATGTGGTTTAAAGTTATCGTAAAGCCATGGTACTAAGATATCCACTTCCTTTTCACTAATAAAACCTTTCAATGACGGCATATATCCATACGCTTCAACAGCTTCTGGTTCACAGTTTGTTTTGTGTGGTGCTGGATTAAAGATATAGTCTTTTATAAAAGCGATAACTTCTTCTCGTAACTCCTCATCTTTATATGGACCCTCAACTGCATCAATTGTGATAGTAACTGATTTAAGTGGTTTTAAAATAGGTGGTCCTGACATTTTAGATGATTCTTCTTTTGTTTTTGGAGCATTGATCAAATGACAAGCAACACATTTTTTTGTAAAAATTGTCTCTGGGTCTGTGAGTGGTTTTGCTTTTGTATATGCATAAGCATTGATACCAAAAGCAAATACAAATAAAGGTATAAATAATTTTTTCATAGGAACTCCTTTGTGAGTTTTATTGTAGCATAAGAAATAAAAATATTATTTATACAATCAAACTAATTTATTTTGTAGATTGTCCACATGTTGCAAGTAATTGATCAAGTTGTGTTTTTAGAGCATTTAGTTTTTTTGTTGTTTTTAGAAGATTTTCAGATGATTCAATAGCTATATCTTCACTCATATCAAGATGCTTCATCACTTCAGATTTATTTTCAAGTTCTCCAATAATATCTCCAAACTCTTCTGTTAAATCTTCTAGCTTTTTTGATGCTATTTCTGATTGTTCTAGAGCACTTTGTGAATAATTTACTACGGAGTTTACTTTATTGATAAAGCAGTTCATATTATTTGTAATCTCTGCAAACTCTTTTTCTTGAGAGCTTGTTTCTAAGGGTTTAAATTCATCTAGGTCACACATTGCCAAGTCTTTGTATTTATCCATAAACTCTTTGGCATGATTTTCTATTTGTCTTAATTGAATAATTGCATACAAAGAAAAGATAAAAAGAAATGCAAAAGCTAGATATTGGAAGTTTTTAATAAAAGCTGTTTTATCTTCTATATATAGGGTGTAAAGTGTTACTATCTGATCTACTTCTTTAAGTAAAATATCATTATTTTGTGCAAAATAATTAAGAAGGTAGTTGAGTTGCTGGATATCATTACTTAAAAGTGCTAGTTTAAAAATCTGTGTGTTTTTTTCAAATTGCTTCCATAGTATTTCAACTGTTGCGATTTGTGTACTAATGATATCTGATGGTGCTGGAGCAATATTGAGAAGTTTATTTCCCTTTTTTAATGTATCAAGTCCATATTTAAAAGACTCTATTGCATGATCTATTTGTGTAAAATTATCTGATTTTTCTTGATACAAGAAAAATATGTTTTTGGTGATCATTTGTGTAAGCATTCTTTGCTTTCCTGCAATATTTACAATAGTTGCATCTTTTATATTATTTTGATTAAGGTAAATTGTTACTGAGATTACACTAAATACTGAGATTAAAAGAAGTGTCCCTAAAATCTTTATTTTTGTTCTAATACTGATATTATTCATTTTTTACATTCCTAAATATATACTTTTTAAGTCATCTTTTTTCTCAATGGTTACAATCCCTTTGTCCACTGATATGATATCATTTCTTGTTAGTCTTTTGAGAACTCTTGAGAGAGTTTCTGGCTGGATATGGAGCATTAAAGAGACTTCATTCCTTTTGAGTTCATTAAACATAGTAAGATCATTAGTAAGCATAAAAGCAACTTTTGATGTGGCATCAAATACAAGTTCACGATTTATGATACATTGAAATTGTTGGTTTTTTGTTATGAGTTGGTTTATAAAATTTGCAGTGAGTTCGTTTT
>JGI997J19993_1000483_pt1 | contig 11006 bp, 14 predicted proteins | sample Etolagbewater25m_FD_19993 | JGI IMG/M metagenome (IMG submission 19993)
TGAAATATTAAAAGATTTGAAGTTAGTACTTCAATCTTGAAAGAATATATTTTTTAACTAAAAGTTAGATGATATATTCATAAATAGATTATACGAGGTAATTTATTATGAGTTATTTTGCAAAGAGAATTATACCTTGTCTAGATGTAGATAACGGTAGAGTTGTAAAAGGTGTAAATTTTGTAGGTCTTCAAGATGCAGGAGATCCTGTTGAAGTTGCTGTTAGATATAACCAAGAGGGTGCAGATGAGATCACTTTTTTAGATATTGGTGCTAGTCATGAGGGGCGTGATACAATCGTAGATGTTGTTAAAAAAGTAGCCTCTGAAGTTTTTATACCATTAACTGTTGGTGGTGGTATTAGAAAGCTAGATGATATCTATAAGTTACTAAATGTTGGTTGTGATAAAGTTAGTATAAATAGTAGTGCTGTAGTACGACCTGAATTTATAAATGATGGTGCAAAACGTTTTGGTAGCCAATGTATAGTTGTAGCAATTGACGTAAAAAGGGTGGCAGATGGAAGTTATCATGTATTTGTAAAAGGTGGTAGGGAAGATACTGGACTTGATGCAATACAGTGGGCAAAAGAGGTACAAGATAGAGGTGCTGGAGAGATACTACTTACCTCTATGGATGCAGATGGAACAAAAGCTGGTTTTGAGACAAATATAACTGGACAGATAAGTAATCTTCTTGATATCCCAGTTATAGCAAGTGGTGGAGCTGGGACTATGGAGCATATCAAAGATGCGTTTCTTTGTGGTGCAGATGCAGCACTTGCGGCATCGATTTTTCACTTTAAAGAGATAGATATTATGGATCTTAAAAGATATCTATCTTCAAATAATATACCTGTAAGGATATAAATTGAGCAATAATAGATTTGATATTTTAGCTCAAGAGTGGGATAGTAAACTTGAGCGTGTAGAAACCGCTATCAATTTTGTTGATCATATTAAATCTACCCTACCCTATAATGATATTTCAGATTTTAGTGCAGTTGATTATGGATGTGGAAGTGGATTAGTATCTTTTGCACTTGCTAGTGATCTAAAAGAGATCTTAGGGTTGGATTATTCTAAAGCTATGGTTGAAAAATATAATCAGAAAGCCGCTAATCTCAACTTCTCTCATCTTAGAGCTAAACAACACAATATTAATCAACAATCAATAGATAATGCTCAATACAATCTTGCAGTTACAAATATGACAATGCACCATATAAAAGATACATTTAGATTTGTATCAACGCTAAAGTCTTCATTAAAAAGCAGTGGATATCTTTATATATCTGATCTTGTAACTGAAGATGGCAGCTTTCATAGTATGGGGAATGATGATGTTGAGCATTTTGGTTTTGATAAAGATACTTTATATAAAATATTTAAAGAGCTTAATTTTCATGATATCAATTATGACATAGTTCAAACTATAGAAAAAGAGCAAGGTTCGTATCCTATATTTTCTATATCAGGTAAAGCTATATGATAGTTTGTGCAGGGAATAATGAAGTATTTCCATTTGCTACACCTATAGGGGTAGGACTTGTTGATAGTGCTATAAACTTAACTCAACTTTGCTTATTTGATAAACCAGATTATCTCTTATTTATAGGAAGTGCTGGAAGCTATGGGGGTCACAAAATTTTAGATATAGTTGAATCTTCAAGCTCATCAAATATTGAACTTGGGTTTTTAAATGATGATTGCTATACACCTATTGATAATGTTGTTAAATGTGAAAAGAATTTATCACAAAATAATGAAATAGTAAATAGCTCAAATTATATATCAACTAACAAATCATTATCAAAGCAGTTTTTAGAGTATGGTATAGGTCTTGAAAATATGGAATACTATTCAGTTATGAAAGTTGCTAAACAATTTGATATAGATGTTCTTGGTATATTTGTTATTACAAACTATACAGATTCAAATGCTCACAATGATTTTATTAATAGTCACAAAATTGCTATGGATAAGCTAATACAATATCTTATTGATAAAAATATAATATTACCAATAGATAAAAACTAAAGTTCCACATGGAACATATAAAGGATATATAAATGAGATCAATATATGATTATACACTTGATGAGTTAAAAACCCTTATAAAACCAAGCTTTAGAGCTAAACAACTCTATGATTGGCTTTATAAGAAATATACCACTTCATATGAAGATATGAAAAACATACCAAAAGATTTAAAAGAGGATTTATCTTTAAACTATCCTATAGATATAGCAAAAATAATAAGGGTTGAGGAGAGTTCAGATGGCACAAAGAAATATCTTTTTCAATACCCTGATGGACATAGTGCAGAAGCTGTATTACTACTTATGCGTGATAAAAAGAAAGATCAAGATGGCAATATAGTAAAAAGTGAAAAATATACTTTTTGTATCTCTAGCCAAGTTGGTTGTAAAGTTGGTTGTAGTTTTTGTCTAACAGCTCGTGGAGGATTTGTAAGAGATCTGACAGTTGGCGAAATAGTATCACAAGTAGTTTATCTAAAAAAAGAGAATAACATTCCTCAAAATAAAGCTGTTAATATTGTATATATGGGTATGGGTGAACCACTTGATAACTATGACAATCTAGTTAAATCTATACGTATCATAAGTGAATTAGATGGTCTTGCTATAAGCACAAGACGGCAAACTATCTCTACAAGTGGATTAAGTAGTAAAATAGTAAAACTTGGTGATGAAAATCTAGGAGTTCAACTAGCTATATCCCTTCACGCAGTTGATGATGAGCTTAGAAGTGAACTAATACCTATGAATAAAGCATATAATATAAAATCTATCATAGATGCTGTTAAAAACTTTCCAATTGATGATAGAAAGAAAGTTATGTTTGAATATCTCGTGATAAAAGATAAAAATGATGATATTAAAAGTGCCGATAAACTTATTAAACTATTAAGTGGAATAAATGCTAAAGTAAATTTGATATTTTTTAATCCATTTGAAGGTTCTAATTATCAAAGACCTAGTTTAAATAGTATGATTAGATTCCAAGAATACCTTTTAAGTAAAGGATTGCTCTGTACTATTAGAGAATCAAAAGGGATAGATATAAGTGCTGCATGTGGACAGCTAAAAGAGAAAGAGACAAAAAAAGGATAATATATGGTTTTTACTTTAGATATAATAATGTTGATATTTATAGCATTTGTATTAGTTGGTGGTATGATAGGATTTTTTATATATAATAATAAAAAGGATTGATCAGATGAGAATAGATAAATTTTTTCACACATTTTTCAATGATAAGATTATATTTGATAATATTGTTGCTGAACAAATAGATAGAGGATACTACAAGTTACCTTTTCAAGACACTTCACATTTAGACTCACTTAGTAGATTTTCTCAAAAAAATATTGTAGTTATAGGTATTGGAGGTAGTAGTTTAGGTACCTATGCTATATATAATTTTCTAGGGGGTGATGAGTGTTATAAACAAGATAAACAACTTCATTTTCTAGAAAGTACCGATCCCCTTTCACTAAGAGCAAAACTGTGTAAAATAGATCTTGAGGATTCTGTATTTATAGTTATTAGTAAGTCCGGAACTACTGTTGAAACAATATCTATATTCAAATATATATTTTCTATAGTTAAAATATCAAATAAAAACTGTATAGTTATAACTGAAGAGGATTCTAAACTTAATAGTTTTGCTAAATCACTTGATATAAAGAACTATCCTATAGATAAAGATGTTGGGGGTAGATTTTCTGTATTATCTCATGTAGGACTTGTTCCTCTAAAGCTATTAGGTGTTGATATTGATAAAGTACTTGATGGTGCACGTAGCATATATAACTCATTTTTCAATAAAGAAGATTATTTTTATGAGTTATTAGAGAAGTCTAGATTTATGGCAGAGAATAAAGACAAGTATAATATAAACGCTATATTCTCTTACTCTGAGCGTTTAAATGGCTTTAATAAGTGGTATGTACAACTTTGGGGAGAATCACTTGGAAAGATAGATAAAAACACCATTAAAAGGGGTCTTACACCAATTGGTCTTTTAGGTCCTGTAGATCAACACTCATTTTTACAACTAATCGTAGAGGGTAAAAGAGATAAAACAGTAACTTTTATAAAGATCAAAGATTTTAAAATAGATATAAAAGTACCAGATATTTCACTACCATCACTAGAAGATTTAGATATTGTAAACAACCTTAACTTTTCTGATCTTATAAATATGCAAGCAGATGCTACAATTGAATCTGTAAAAAACTTAAAAGATATACCAATAGATATAATCGAGATAGATGATGTTACACCATATACAATAGGTCAATTAATATTTTATTATGAATTATTAACATCACTTGTAGCGCAGTTTATAGAGATAGATGCATATGATCAACCTGGTGTTGAATTTGGTAAGGTTATATTAAAAAATAAATTGAATAATTTAAACAACATATAAAATCAAATAAAAAAGGGACTGTTTAAACAGTCCCTTTTTTATTTTGAAAGAGTAGAGTTGATTAAACTCTAGACTCCTCTCGTCTTTGTAGATAATCCCAATCTTTATCAACTCTTTTTTGCCACTCATCTATTAAGTACTCATATTCAGGTTTAAATAAGTGTTTAAATCTTGGTTGAACACCTAAGTAATCTCTTACAGGTACAATATTTTTTGGTCTATAAGTGATATTAAGTTCTCTACCATCGATTATCTCATATAATGGGAACACTAAACTATCTGTAGCCATATCAGACACTTCAATAGTTTGGTGGATAGGGAACTTCCACTCTGTTGTACATGCAGACATAGCATTTATATAAACAGGACCTTTAGTATCAAACCCTTTTTGGATCTTTTTAACCATATCTTTCCACTTATTTGGAGCAACTTGAGCTACATATGGAGCACCATGTGCTGCCATAATTTGAAGCATATCTTTTTTGTGCTGCTTTTCACCATATGAGTGTGATCCAGCAGGAGTAGTAGTAGCACTTGCACCTATTGGTGTCGAAGAACTTCTTTGCCCCCCTGTGTTTGCATAAACTTCATTGTCTAAACAAACATACATCATATCGTGACCTCTTTCAAAACATCCAGAAACCCATTGGAAACCTATATCATATGTTGCACCATCTCCACCAAAAGCTATAAACTTAGGCTCAGGAGTATCTGCAGATATTCTACCTTTTGCTCTTAAAGCTTTATTAGCAGTTTCAGCTCCTGCAATAGCAGTAGATGAGTTCTCAAATCCAATATGGATCCAAGAACAATCCCATGATGTATGTGGATATATAGCTGTACAAACTTCTAGACAACCAGTTGAAGCTGATACAACTAAGTTATCATTTGTAGCATTTAAGATCTCTCTTACGATGATACTATGAGCACAACCTGGACATAGTACGTGTGCACCCTCAAATCTTTCTGCTGCTGTTGAGAAAGATTTTAAGTTTTTTATCTCTTTATTACCTTGTGGTGGAGTACATCCACCTATTAAACTACAACTCATCTTTATTATCCCTCCACACTATAGTATTTTAATTCAGGTCCTCTAACACCAATCCATTTTTGGATAGCACCATCTAGCTTACCTGCTTCAACTTCTGCTTGAGCTTCTTTGTATATTGTACTTAAATGTCCAATATTAATATCTCTTCCACCTAATCCATAGATCTTATTACTTACTAGTGGTCTATATGGAGTATTAAATAGTGCAGCTGTTACATCGTTGTATAATAAACCAGTTTGTCCACCTGGAGCACTTCTATCCATACAAACTACAGCTTTTGCATTTTTTAAAGTTTCTACAAGTTTATCCATTTGAGTTGGTCTAAATACTCTTGGCATAACAACACCAGCTTTTATACCCTCTTCTCTCATCTTATCACAAGCTACTTGAGCAGTTTGATAAGTTGTACCCATACAAACAATAATAATATCAGCATCTTCAGATTTGTAAGTTTCAATCATATTGTATTTTCTACCACTTACTTTTGCATACTCTTCAAAAACCTCTTCGATAACTTTAGGTGATGCCATCATAGCTGCATTTTGTTTAGCTTTATGCTCAAAGTGCCAGTCAGACTCAGTTTGTACACCGTGAGTAACAGGCTTATCAAAGTTTAACATTGAGTTAACCTCTTTATAGTCACCAACAAAATCATAAGCAGCATCATCACTTAGTGGTCTAACATTTTGTGCTTTATGTGAAGTTAAGAATCCATCTTGATTTACAATAACTGGAAGTCTAACATCTAAATGCTCACCAATTCTAAATGCACATAATACTAAGTCATAAGACTCTTCTGGTGTACATGCATCGATTGATATCCATCCTGTTTGATTTGCAAGATACATATCAGAGTGGTCACCATTTACATTAAGTGGAGCTGCAAGAGCTCTATTGATCATACAAAGTACAATAGGAAGTCTCATACCTGAAGCTTGATATAAAGTCTCTACCATAAGAGCAAGACCTTGAGAAGATGTAGCTGTTGCACTTCTAGCACCAGCTGCAGCTGCACCTATACATCCTGACATAGCAGCATGCTCAGACTCAGTCATGATCATCTCACCATCTACGTAACCATTTGCATTGTGTGAAGCGTAAGCTTCAACGGTACCAGTTGATGGAGTAATAGGATATGCAGAAACTACATCTACACTTGCTTGTCTAAGCGCGTGTGAGTTTGCAACATTTCCATCCCAAACTTCTACATCAGCTAATTCCATACTTCTTTTATTTCTATACATAGTTCTATTCACCTTTCGTATTTTTCTCTGGCCACTGAGTCAGAGCATCTTCATTTTTTGTATTTTCATCAAACATCACTAGTGACTTTGGATTTGTAGGACATACTTCAGAACAAATTCCACAACCTTTACAGTGATCATAATCGATCCCTACCATCTCTTTATCTCTAGAGATAATAGATGTATCTGGACAATATAACCAACAGTTTTGGCAATCGATACAAAGATCAACTTTCCATACAGGTTTTACAACTCTCCAATCTCCAACATATTTATTAATAGAGTTTGTTTCAGCATTTGGTCTATCTTCTGGATTTACATTTACAACAGTGTGATCTATCTCACCTTCAAATGAGAAACAAGCAGCACCTGGTACTAACTCATCCCATCCCATATTCCAAATAGAATTTTCAAATTGATCTGTACTTTTGTAAAGACTTTTTGCTATCGCTTCTTGTTCCGGTGTTATTACTTTTTCTTTAGCCATTATTTACCCCTATTTTACTTCATCATATGCTCGTTGGATAGCCAACATATTTGCATCGATAATTTTTTCTGGAAGTTTTCCAAGTATTGTTTTCATAGCTTCTTTAAAGTCATCAATAGGATGAACTTTACTTATTTGCATAAAAGCACCTAAAACAGGTGTATTTGGAATTGGACGACCTATAGTTTCTTGTGCTATTTTTAGACAATCAACTGTATAAACATTATCCTCTTTACCTTGAAGTGCAGGGATTAAAGATATCAGTTCACTTTTTTCTAAGTGTGTAGTGATTATATATTTAGTATCATCACTACAATCTTCAGTTATATTATCAGTAAAAGCTAGTCCTGGATCGATCACAAAAACGTAATCTGGTGACATATATCTCTCATGGTTTAATAATAAATTATCATCAACTCTATTATAAGCAGTCATAGCTGCTCCTCTTTTTGCAGAACCATAAAATGAAAAAGCTTGTACTTGCTTACCTGTAGCAGCTAAAACAGAAGCCAAACCTTTTGCACCAGTTACCGCACCTTGTCCAGCACGACTATGCCATCTAATCTCTAGCATCTCATCTCCTTGAAATTTAATATGAAATATTTAATATTTATTGGAACAATTTTAAGCAATAACAACTTACATTACGCTTTAGTTTTTAATCTTTTTAATCGTTTTTACAGCTTGTAAAGAATCTGCTACGATATTGCTACTATATTTCACAAGTTCCTCTTGTGTCCCATATCCACAAAGAACACCTATACTATTTATTTGTGCATCATTTGCAGCTATAAGATCAAGTTTTGTATCTCCTATCATATATATATCTTTTGAAGGTTCTACTTTAAGAGCCTCTAGTGCTTTAAATATAGGCTCTGGATGGGGTTTTGGGTGGGTAACTTCTTGCCTCCCTATTAGTACTTCAAAGTACTCCATCAAACCAAGTTTTTCTAGTAATATTCTTGAATACTCTGATGTCTTTGTAGTTACAACTGCAAGAGTTGCAAAGCTGTGTGCTAACTCTACTGCCTCTGTTGCATTTGGTAACAATACAGTTTTTTGGTCTGAAATTTCTCTATAATGTTCTTTATAACTATCAACAAAATCCCAAACCATATCTTTTTTTACACCAAGAGTATGAAACATAACATCTAAAGGGTAACCTATCTCATTTTTTATATCCTCAGAAGTCCCTTTAAATCTAAAATTTTGTTTATCAAATGCGTATTGAAATGATTCTAATATAGCTTCTGTACTATCTATTAAAGTACCATCTAAATCAAATAGTATTGTTGTTTTCAAATTAATCCTTTATTTTTATCCATTCTTGTTGATTGTGCATAACACCTATAATTGAAGATTTAACATTTTTTATATCTTTGTTTAGAGTTGTTATATCATTTGGTATATATAAAAAAAGATAAGGTATATCTTCAACTATATGTTTAAATATATCTTTATATATATCACCCAAAATATTTTGTTCAATGGTTCTTTCACCTTTTTGGATTAAACTATCTACAACTGTATTTTTATATCCAATAAAATTAAAGCCACCTTTTTTATCACTGCTACTATGCCATATACTTCTAGCATCTGGCATAATAGAAAGTCCCCAGCCCAATATAACAGCATCAAAATTTCTTGGATACACAACTGTATTTAGGAAAGCTTGCCACTCCATAATCTTTATTTTCATATCAATATTTGCTTGAGCTAATTGATATTGCAATATCTCTGCTGCATTTACCCTAATAGTATTATTAGCATTTGTAACAACTGTAAATGTAAACTTATTGGTTTTGTCATATCCTAAAGATTTTAATATCTTTTTTGATTTCTCAATATCCCTTTTTGGTGCAATAACCAACTTATTAAAAGCATTAGTTCCTGGCAAAAAAGGACCATGACACACTTTTGCATGTCCAAAAAAAAGTATATCAATTAGCTCTTCCCTATCGATTGCTAAATTTATCGCCTCTCGTACCTTTTTATTTTTAAACTTTTCACTTTTTAGATTAAATCCAAGATAGGTATAGGTAAAACTTTGCTTTTCAAATATATTAAAATTAGATTTAAACTCATCATCTATTTGTCTATCTATTTGTATTGGTGTTAGACCACCAAGATCTAGTTGTTTTTGTTGTAGCATATAATAAGATGTTGTACTATCTGGAACAAACTTATACTTAATCTTTTCTATTTTTGGAACATCATCAAAATAGTTTTTATTTACAAAAAGCTCAATATCTTGTGATATTTTTAGCTCATCTAGTTTATAAGGACCTGTACCTATTGGCTGCTTATTGTAGATACTTGTCATTATATCTTTTTCATTTTCAAATATGTGCTTTGGCAATATCCCTACCATCCAGATCTCTAAGGCTTTAAAATATGGCTCTTTATAAACTATTTTTAGTCTAAATTTATCTATTGCTTGAACACTTTTTACTTTTAAAAAATTTGTCGTAACAGCTGTATAGATTTTGGGATCATTTATTTTGTCGTATGTATACACCACATCATAAGCATTAAACTCTACACCATCGTGCCATTTTACATTTTGTTTTAGATCAACTATTAATGTTGTATTGTTTTCAAATCTATATGATGAAGCTAAGTCACAAACAATATTTGCATCTTTATCGTATTTAAATAGACCATTAAATATCCATCCTGTTATTTGACTACTTGCACTATCGTTTGATAAAATTGGATTTATTCTACTTGGATTTGAGGATATTGATAAATTTAAAGTTGAAGCTATTAATTGTGTAGTTAGTAAAAAAAAAGCTAAAAAGAAAAATCTTTTTAGCTTTTTTGTAGAAAATAAAAGTGTAACCATTATCTCTTTGAGAATTGTGGGCTTCTTCTTGCTTTTCTTCGACCTGGTTTCTTTCTCTCAACGCTTCTTGCATCTCTAGTAAGTAAACCATGTGGTTTTAAAACAACTCTAAATTGCTCATCATAAGCAACTAAAGCTCTTGAGATTCCGTGTCTTAGTGCATCAGCTTGTGCAGAGTATCCACCACCAAGAGTTTTAGCAACTATATTTACAGATTCTAATTGTTTAGAAACTTCAAGTGGTTGCCTTACTCTTTTTTTAAGTGCTTCATGTCCACCTAACCATACATCAAGAGGTTGACCATTTACAGTGATCTCACCTTTTCCAACTTCTAGCCAAACTTTAGCTACTGCTGTTTTTCTTCTACCTGTTGCGTATATTTTTGCCATTTAATTATCCTTGTACCTGTGCAGTATGTGGGTGATCTTCACCTGCATATACTTTTAAGTTTTTAAGTATTTTAGCACCTAATTTAGTTTTAGGTAACATACCTCTTGTTGCTAATTTATATAGTTTTTCTGGATTTGTTTCTAACATATCAGACATTTTGTGAGTTTTTGTACTACCAAAATAACCTGAGTGTGTAAAATAATTTTTATCCTCTAATTTAGCACCTGTAAATCTAACTTTACTTGCGTTAATAATAACAACGTAATCTCCACAATCTACATTTGGAGTAAATGTTGGTTTGTGTTTACCTCTTAAAATTGAAGCAACCTCTGTTATAACTCTACCAAAAACTTTATCTGCAGCATCTACTACAATCCAGTCTTTTTTAACGTCAGCTTTGTTTATACTTTTTGTAAATTTCATATGAACTGATCCCTTTCTTAAAATAAGTGTGGAATAATAGGGAAAGATAACTTATATTAACCTTAAATTAAGTTATTTAAAAGTTTTTATTTTTCTATTTGTTTAT
>JGI997J19993_1000485_pt1 | contig 10992 bp, 7 predicted proteins | sample Etolagbewater25m_FD_19993 | JGI IMG/M metagenome (IMG submission 19993)
CTCGTCTGCCGACCCTCCTCGTCTTCCACAAGGACGCTCCGTTCCATCACCGCGCCACGCATATCGAGGTTCTGGCGGTAATCGACAATGTTCATCGAAAACGGATCCACCGGTTTACCGCCATCTATCGAAAATTCGATCTGCAGCCAGTTCGGGCAGTTGACGAAATCGTTGTTGTAGATGGTCTCTCCATGCACCTCCGAAGGAAGCTTGTTGAAGATGCCAGCAATGTAGGTGCCAGGGTAGTGGTGTTCCGACGCTTTTGAGCCTTCCCAGGCGCCCCTGCTGCCGAGGTAGCCGTTGCCCACAGCCGTCAGTGTTTCGCGAAGTCGTTCCATCTCCGGTTCATAGCGATGGTAACCGAAATTCCAGCTATCTTCAGCCATGCCTTCCCGGAACCACTCCTCGACCTCGTCCACCGAAATCTCGCCAAGATCGCCAACAACGACATCAGCGCCTTCGCCAAGCAATGCCGAAGGTTCGATTTCTCGTGCAATGCCGAGTACGAGCCCGAAATTACCGGCAGAACCCGCCTGAACACCTGAAATCGCATCCTCCACAACAACGCAGTCATGGGGATGCAGCCCAAGGTTTTCAGCAGCAGTCGTGAAAATATCGGGATTTGGCTTACCTTTCAGTCCCAGTTCGATCGATACCTCGCCGTCGACCCTGGTTTCGAACAGATCCTCAAGGTCGGCAAGCTGCAGGATCAGCTGGCAGTTCCTGCTCGACGAAGCGATACCCGTGCGGATACCCCGCCTCCTGAGTTCCTTGATAAACTCTACCGAACTCTGGAACACTTCCGGCCCCTCTTTACGCAGAATCTCCGTAAAGTCCTTGTTTTTCAGGTTACCCAGACCGCAAATTGTCGACGTTTCGGGTGCATCGTCAAGTTCGCCGAACGGCAGCTCGATGTTGCGGGATTCGAGGAAACTTCTTACACCTTCCATCCTTGGCTTGCCGTCAACATACTTCAGGTAATCGGAAGCAGGGTCGAAAGGGACGAACGGTTCGCCACTCTCTTTGGCATGTTTTTCCAGGAAGGTGTTGAACATGGACTCCCAGGCAAGGCTGTGGATTTTTGCCGTTCCTGTGATCACGCCGTCCAGATCAAAAATAACACCTTTAAGCATAGTCTATTAGCTGGTTTTTCGTTAGAAAGAAAAAAGGGGTTGCCCTTAGAGTGAGAGCAGCCCCAGAATAGTTAAAAGAATATCGGGCGAAGGCACGATAAAACTGTTCGGGCATATACTTCGGACCTGCTCCTCGAGCTGTTTGTCCTTCGTTACGAATATGGCATAGATCTTCTCCTTGTCGTTGCACATATGCATAGCTTTCTGCAGCATCGAAATGTCAGAAGAAGTGTCGCCGCAGATCAGGTTCGGGCCCTGGTCAGGATCGATTTGGAGTTTCCGGCATATGAACTCCAGCCCATCCCCCTTGTCGAAATCCTTCAGCGCTCCTGCCTTATCGGCATCGATCGTCAGGATGATTTCGATATCAAGGCCTGTATCTTCGATTCTGAAGTTATGCCCTTCCGGATCGATATCATGGACCATGCTCTTGACCTTCTCGAGAAACGCCGTCGACTCTTCCGGGTGGATAGAATGGCTGATATCCTGCCGGGCTACCGTCGTCTGGCCAAACTTCAGCTGCAGGGCAGAGCCGATAAAGTTGAACTTCTCGAAGTTGGGATCCTGGAGCAGCTGCAGCAGCCGATCATTGAGAAGGCGGATCACTTTCTGCTTCTCCTGGTCGATCGGGAAACTGTTGAACTCATCGTTCAGGTCGATAAACTCCCTGCCCTTGGAACCGGCATAGACAAACGTCTTGCTCGGGTTGATCGACACGTTGAGTATACCGAAATCCTTCAGCGGGGCAGAGGTGATGAAAATCGAATGGTTGCAGCGGTTGCGGGCGAAACGCGACAGGAAAACCGAGTTGTAGATCGGCTGGATAGATGAACGGTAGCGTCCGCAGTAGTTGTTCGTCGTACCGTCACGGTCAGTGATGAACGCATTGAACTGCTTGTTCTCCAGCATACCGATGCCATCTGACACGTAACGGCGGAAATCCGGGATGAACTTCGCCAGGTAATCGATAAACCGGTCCTCACCGTATTCGAGGTAGTAGATATCCTTCTTCAGTTCCCTGATCTCGTATGTCAGGTCGACATCTATCTGCTTGCGGCTGTCGATAGACAGCTGCCGGTGGCCGGTATCGTCGTCGATATGTACTGTTTCGAGCGAGTACAGCGCATTTTTCAGCGATTCCACACACTCCTTACCGACAACCCGCTGCTTGATGATATTACGCACCACAGGCTCGCGAAGATCCCTGGTTTCCGATTTGAGCTGGTAGAGTTCCTTCAGTGTCCGAATATCCTGCAGCGTAATCGTATGTTCGCACGTGGCAAGTTTTCTCTCGTTCAGTATCCTGAAGCGCATTGAGTCATTCTCTGCTGGGGAGGGTTAGTAAAAGCTTAAATTTCAATCTAATAAAAGAAATAATCAAGCCGTCTACATTTTTCTGGAAATTTACGTGGTAGCTTCAGTACCCTAAACCAGGGAACCGGCCCACAAGAGCCCGCAGTATCTCATCGTGGATATCCTGCGGGGAGACTGTTGCGTCCAGGGTGACGAAGCGATTTTCCTCTTCAAGGGCGATCTGCAGGTACCCCCGGCGGACATTCGTATAAAACTCGAGCCCCGAACGCTCCATCCGGTCAAGTTCCTCCTCCTCGAACGCCAGCGGAATCGACTTTTCGGAAAACTTCCTGATCATCGCATCCTCCGGTGACAGGTCGAGGTAGAAGGTCAGGTCCGGCTTCCTGCCGCACGATGCGATCCTGTTGATCTCCCCGAGCATGCCAAGGTCAAGCCCGCGTCCATAGCCCTGGTAGGCCGTCGTCGAATCGTAGAACCTGTCGAGAATCACCGCCTTCTCCTCATCCAGGGCAGGGACGATCACCTTCTGCACCAGTTCGGCCCGGCTCGCAGCAAACAGCAGGAGTTCCCCTACAGGAGTTATATCCTCCTTGCCCTGCAGAAGCAGCTCCCGAATCTGTTCCGACACCGGCGTCCCGCCCGGTTCACGCAATACCAGTACCTCCAAGCCACGCTCAGCAAGATGTTTCTGGAGCTTCTTGACCTGGGTTGATTTGCCGGCACCGTCAATGCCTTCGAAAGTGATGAACATGCGCTCGAACAAAGCTTAGGAAGTTACAAGAAAACGCCTGACAACCTCCGAAAATTCATCGGGGCACTCCAGCATCGGCGAGTGACCGCATGCCTCGAACATGTACAGTTCAGAGCCAGGCAGCTCCTCGAGAGCCGTATAGGCAAGTTTGCTGGAAATATACTGATCATGATCTCCCCATAAAACAAGTATAGGTAGATCGAGCTCTCCAAGCCGCTGGCGGAGGCCGGTTCGCTGCAGGTCGAGGCGGGCAAGGTTGCGGTTCAGGGCTATCACGGTGTCGACTGTTTGCCTGTCCCGCGAAATCAGGAGGTTCTTTTCAAACGAGGAACGCTCTATCCGCCCGGGAGCGTGGAATGCACTTGAAAAACCGTAACGCGCAATTCTGTCTCTCGTCATCAGCTCCTTGAGCAGGTGGCGGATACCCGGCCAACTGATCACCCGTACCCAGCCGGGAAGATGGACAAACCCGTCAGTGTTCGATAGCACCAGTTTTGAAAACGTACCAGGGTAGAGCAGGGCAGTGGCGATAGCATATTTTCCCCCCATCGAGTGCCCGATAGCAACAGTTTCCTGTGCGTCGCCACTCTTAGTCTTGTCCACAAACTCGCGTATCAGCGAAGCGTACAGCTCAAGCGAATAAGGAACCCTGCGGGGTTTTTCAGAACGTCCAAACCCGAGCAAGTCCAGCCCCAGTATCCTGAACGAACCCTCCAGACGGGGGATCACCTGCTCGAAAAACTCCACCGAGCATGAAATACCGTGCAGCAGGAGAATCGTACGAGACCCCTCACCACATTCAACATATCGGTGTCGGTACCCCCCGAGATGTATATACCGGTTATCATAAGTCATGATGAACATAACCTTCAAGATGCAGAAAAAACTCCCGCACGCACAGCCAGAGCGCAGGACCCGGAGCAATCGTTCTCAACCACCCCAAATCCGTCATGCCTCGTAGCGAGCCTTGTGAGTGCAAGGCGACCGGAGCGCAGAACCCGGAGCGTACATACAGTACGTGAGGAGTTCGAGCACCGCTCAACGCCGCAATCGCAAGGCGCAGCAGAGGCATGACGGATTTTAATGGGGTTGTCCTGTTGGGCGGATGAGTACATCATTAACATCCACATGCGGCGGCTGGCTGACCGCGTAGAGGACAGCACGAGCGACATCATCAGCGTGCAGCTCGGGAGTGCCGGGCTTAGGGACGGTTCCCCAGAAAGGGGTATCGACGACGCCCGGCTCGATGAGCGTGACACGGACGCCGGTCCCGGCCATCTCGTTACGGACTGACTGGGCGATGCCGGTGACAGCCCACTTGGTGGCGGAGTAGAGGTTGCGCGTGGAGGTGATGTGGCCGACAACCGAACCGGTGATGAGGAAGTGCCCTCCGGTTTTGACGAGCCAGGGCAGAGAGAGGCGGGCAGTAGCCGCAGCACCGTAGACGTTGGTGAGCACCATGTCGCGCCACTCGTCGGGCTTGTCTTCACCGCCATAAAACGGTGAGCCTTTCGAGAAACCAGCATTGGCAAAGACCACGTCGAGACGGCCGAACTGTTCAAGCGCGAAGCGGAACATCTCTTCCTGCTGCCGCCAGTCGGAGACGTCACACTGCACAGCGCGTGCATGCTCACGGCCAAGCTCATCCGAGAGTGCTTCCAGCTTGTCGAGAGAGCGTGCCGCAAGCACTACCCGGTAGCCCGCGTTGACTGCCATGCGCGCAGTAGCCGCCCCGATCCCGGTCGAAGCCCCCGTAATAAGAAATACTTTATGTTCCTTCATAACGTTCTCAAACTATCCCATATGCCAGCATCGCATCGGCAACCTTGATAAATCCGGCGATGTTAGCGCCTTTAACGTAATCGATATAGCCATCTGTTTTGCCGTATTCCACGCACAGGGTGTGGATACGGTTCATGATGGTGCGCAGCTTGACATCGAGTTCCTCGGTTCCCCATGCCATCCTGATGCTGTTCTGTGTCATCTCCAGGCCCGATACGGCAACGCCGCCCGCATTGGACGCCTTGCCAGGTGCAACCAGGATACCGGACCTTTTCAGTACCTCGATAGCTTCCGCCGTCGTAGGCATGTTGGCCCCCTCGGCAACAGCCTTGCAGCCATTACCGGCAAGGAGGGCAGCATCGCTCTTGGTGATCTCGTTTTCAGTCGCACAGGGGAACGCCAGCTCGCAGGGGACGCCCCATGGCTTCATCCCTGCATAGTAGCTGCAGCCCTTCCGATCAGCCAACTCGCTGAGCCGTCCCCGGCGTACGCTTTTCAGTTCTATAATTTCCTCCAGCATCGCCTCGTCTATACTACCCGGCACATGGATAAAGCCCGATGAATCAGAGAGCGTCATCACTTTTCCGCCAAGCCGGATAAGTTTCTCCGCACAGTAGAGCGCAACGTTCCCCGAACCCGAAACCACGCAGCTTTTTCCTTCAATCGCTGCCCCGTGCTCCTTGAGCATATCCTCCATGAAATAGGCGCAGCCGTAGCCAGTCGCCTCCTTGCGGATCAGGCTCCCGCCGAACTCCAGCGACTTACCCGTCAGCACGCCCGTGAATTCATGACTCAGGCGCTTGTACTCCCCGAACATGTAGCTGATCTCCCTCGCCCCAACCCCGATATCGCCCGCAGGTATGTCGGTAAAGTGTCCGATATAGTGAGACAGCTCGCTCATGAACGACTTGCAGAACCGCATCACCTCACGATCAGATTTACCCTTCGGATCAAAATCCGACCCACCTTTGGCCGCGCCCATCGGCAGCGTTGTCAGGCTGTTCTTGAAGGTCTGTTCGAAGCCGAGGAACTTCAGGATGTCCGTATTGACTGACGGATGAAAGCGCAAGCCACCTTTATAGGGTCCGATCGAATTGTTGAACTGGACACGGTAGCCCCGGTTCAGCTGGATGTTGCCCTGGTCATCCTCCCAGGCCACACGAAACGAAATGATCCGGTCAGGTTCCGTCATCCGCTCGAAAATACACTCCTCCTGGTACTTCGGGTGCTGGCGGATAAACGGGATGATCGACTCGGCAACTTCGGCTACAGCCTGGTGGAATATCGGTTCTCCGGGGTTCTTCTGGCGGATGCGTTCCATGAATGCCTCGAGGGTATACTCTCCGTTCATTTGCAGTCAATGGATTGGAATTTCAGCGAATGAAAGGCATTAATGTAATCAATATTCGACATAACCCCCTATATTCCTCCCCATAGGCAACACGCAAACCCAGGGAGCCCGACGGTACAACCGAGGCAATCCGACAAAGGAGAGGAAATGGTCCTGTTAACGGTAGAAGGCATCAGCAAGCAATACGGGCTCAAAGAGCTTTTCAGAGACGTCTCGTTCGGTATCGACGAAAAAGACAAGGTTGGCATTATCGGCCCTAACGGTTGCGGCAAGAGCACACTCCTCAAGATCCTTGCAGGCATCGAACAGCCCGACAGCGGAAAAGTCATGACCACCCGCCAGAAACGCATCGCCTGGCTACCCCAGGATTCCCCCTACAACCCGCAAGACACCATTCTCCAGGCCGTTCTTACCGGTGGTGATCCGCTCCTTCGCCTCGTCTGCGACTACGAACACGCCTGCAGCGAACTCGAACTCGACGGCGGGCAGACGGAAGCCCTCGTAGAAAAAGTCACCGCCCTCTCACACCAGCTCGACACCGCCAATGGCTGGGAGATAGAATCCAACGTCCGTGCCGTACTCGGCAAGCTCGGTCTGCACGATCCCGAAAAGAAGATGGGAGCCCTTTCAGGAGGCCAGCGCAAGCGAGTCGCCCTTGCCCACGCCCTCGTCATGCCCTCCGACGCCCTCATTCTCGACGAGCCAACCAACCACCTCGATGCCGACAGCGTAGAATGGCTCGAAGCCTACCTCCGTCGCTACCAGGGCGCCATCCTGCTCGTCACCCATGATCGCTACTTCCTCGACCGCATGGCTACCCGCATGATCGAGCTCGACGGCCACAGCTCCCAGGTATTCACAGGAGGTTACTCCAGCTACCTCCAGCAGAAAGCCGAACAGGAGGCCGAAGAAGCCCGGGCAGACCGCAAGCGCCTCGCCCTGCAGAAACAGGAACTCGAATGGCTCCGAAGCGGTTGCAAGGCCCGAACCACAAAACAGAAAGCCAGGATCCAGCGCGCCGAAGGCCTGCTCGAGGCACCAGGCAGGCAGGAAAAGAAAGAACTCGACATCGGAATGCAGGCCGAGCGGCTCGGCAACATGATCATCGAGTTCCACCACGTCTCAAAAGCCTGGAACGATACCCCCCTCATCTCCGGCTTCGACTACATCATGCAGAAAGGAGACCGCATCGGCATCATCGGTCCCAACGGCAGCGGCAAGACAACACTCCTCGAAATGGTCGCCGGACGCCTCCAGCCCGACACCGGGAGTATAGAGATCGGCAAAACCGTCCGCATCGGCTACTACGACCAGATGAGCCGTGGCCTCGACGACTCCATGCGCGTCATCGACTACATCAAAGAAGAAGCAGAAAACATCAAGCTCAAAGACGGCACCATGCTCAGTGCCTCGAAAATGCTCGAGCGATTTCTTTTCGAACCCTCCGTCCAGTACAACCGTATCGGTAATCTCTCCGGAGGCGAACGCCGCAGGCTCTATCTCCTCCGCCAGCTCATCGGTTCACCCAACGTTCTCCTGCTCGACGAACCCACCAACGACCTCGACATCCCCACACTCCAGGTGCTCGAAGAATTTCTCGACAGCTGGCAGGGCGCCCTCATCACCGTCAGCCACGACCGCTACTTCCTCGACCGCACCGTCGACTACATCTTCGCCTTCGAAGAAGGAGGCCACATCCACCGCTACCCAGGCAACTACAGCGTCTACCTCGACTCCAGAGACGTTCCACAAAAAGTGCAGAAAACCAGCTCAAAAGAAACCCCCACAGCACCCAAAGCCACCGCGGAACCCTCAAAAAAGAAAGGCCAGAAACTCAGCTACAACGAACGCCGCGAACTCACCCAGCTCGAAGAACGCATAGCCCGCAACGAAGCCCGTCAGCAGGAAATCGCCCTCGAACTCCAGTCCGCCGCCGACGACTACGAAATCGTCCAGCAGCTCTCCCAGGAACTCCAACAACTCCAGTTCACCCTCGACACCGACCTCGACCGCTGGGCCACCCTCGAAGAAAAAAAGTAGTCCCTACCTGGTTTGCCAGAGGGCGAAGGTGAGGAGGTCGGCGAGGGATTCGAACTGGCGGGTTCGGGTATTACCGATGCCGTGGCCTGCCTGGTAGTCGACCTGGAAGAGGACCGGGTTTTCCGATGAGGTCGAAGCTTGCAGACGGGCGGCGAACTTTGCTGGCTGCCAGGCAATGACCCTGGGGTCGTTGATGCCAGCAGTGACGAGCGTAGCCGGGTAAGGGACACCTTTACGAAGGTTGAGATAGGGGTCCATGTCAATCAGAGCCCGGCACTCGAGAGAGTCCTGCACTGTTCCGAATTCCGGGACGTTGACCGGACCGTTCGGGGTCTCTTCACCGCGCAGAGGGTTCATCGCTCCCACCTGTGTGATCATCGCCGCAAACAGGTCTGGCCGCTCGGTCATGGCCCGACCGATCAGGATACCTCCTGCACTCGCGCTTGTTGCGGCAATATGTTCCGGTGAGCTGTATCCCTTCTTTGTCACCCATTCAGCAAGGCTGATGAGGTCCTTCCAGGTATTTTCCTTGGTAGTTTTCATCCCCTCGAGGTGCCACTGGTCGCCAAGTTCACCGCCTCCGCGCACGTGCGCCACTGCGAGGATGCCACCATAGTGGGTCCAGAGCAGCATCGACGGATTGAAAAACGGCGACATCGATCTTCCGTAGGCGCCGTAGCCATAAAAAAGGAGTGGATTGCGGCCATCCCTTTCTAGCCCTTCGCGGTAGATCAGCGAGAGAGGGACCTTCGTGCCATCGTGAGAGCGCACCATGAGTTCCCTGATCACCAGGTTTTCATACTCCGGGTAGTCCGCAGGGGATGAGAGTGTCTCCAGTACAAACTCGCCCTTTTCAGCATCATACCGGTAACGACGGTAATCGTTCGCCCAGCCACCGATCACTGCCCAGAGTTCCGGATGGCGGAATCCCCTGTCCTGCAGGCGGATCATCCCTGCAGGAAACGGTAATTCCAGGCGTTTTGCGTCGCTTCCGTCCAGCTGTGCATGATAGAGCTCCGCTGCAACCCCGTTGCGGGAGCGTGTATAGTACATACCTTCGCTCGTCACGCCAAAGCCGGTCAGTACGGCATCGGGATCCTCATCGACCACCGTGACGGCATGATCCAGGTCGGGTTCGAAGAGGGAGGTCTGCAGGATCCTGAAGTTCGGCGCCCCTTCAGGCGTGTAGAGGTAAAGTTCACTGTCTGTCACGGCAAAATCATGCACGTTGTCTTCAGGTTCCAGGAGCGGCGTCCAGCTGATACGTTCGTTGTCCAGTTCAGCGGCAGGTGCATAATAGACCTGCAGACGGCGATCGACATTGCGTACAAAACCGAACAGGTAGCCGCTGTCCTTATCGTAAGCTATCCCAGGGATGTCTTCCGGACGGATCTGGAGGTCGGGGTGCGTGCTGCGGGAAAAGACCAGCCGGTCCTCCGATGGCTCCGTACCTACACGGTGCAGGAGTACTCGTGAGTCCATCTGCACCTTCGGATCTAACAGGTTCCCTTGTCGCATCCTGTTATAGAGAAACGTTTCGTTGTCTGCCAGCCATGAAGGTGACGCAAACCTGCACCGGTCGATCTTTTCCGGGAACGCCTTTCCTGTTTCCACGTCCAGCACCAGCAGTACCGAATTTTCCGAGCCGTCAGCCGAGATCGCCACAGCAGCTTTGCTGCCATCATGCGCAGGCGAGACCCTGCTCACCACGTAGTCAGCCCCGCTCTCTTTAGCATACTCGCGGGGGTCGAAGAGCAATGTTTCTGCTCCCTCGAACCCGTCACGCCAGAAAAGCTGCCCCACCTCTTCACCCGGCTGGCGCTTGAGGTAGAAGTAGCGGTTACTTTCGGAAATCACCAGGTTGTAGACCTGCTCCTTACGCCGGCTGTCGAACTCCCGCATTTTGGTAAGCAGCTCTTCTCGACGGGGAAGCCCATCGAGTACTTCCCGAGCACGTGCAGCCTCCGAGCGCATCCACCGGTCGACATCGGGGTCCGACAGCTTCTCGAGCGCCCGGTAAGGATCGGTGATCGTGGTATCGCAGAGCGTTTCAGTCACCGGGGTTGCCGGTGGCAACATCGCCTCCCGCTTTTCGTCGGTAGCCTGCACCTCTCTCAGTGACAGGGTGGCAGTGCAGAGCACCAGGAATCTCGTCAGGGCGTGCTTCATCGTCATAAGTTATATATCTCTTCGTTGACGTCTGATTATTCTTCAATCGGTGCCCCGCTCTGTACTCGCCCAATTTTTGCAATGGCGGCGCTCATATCATCGGGCAGGGGAACCCTGAAGTCAAGGCGTTCTTTAGTCGTCGGCTGTTCGAACGCAAGTTCACAGGCATGCAAAGCCTGTCGGGGTATCTCCTCCAGCAGGTTCCTGACGAAGCTCTCGCTTTTGCTGAACGGCAGCTTTCGCACCTCGGACCCTCCATAGGTCGTATCTCCCACGATCGGATGGCCGATATGCTGCATATGCACCCTGATCTGGTGCGTGCGCCCGGTATGCAGAGTAACCTCAACAAGCGAAAACCATGCAAGGTTCTCCACAACCCGGTATTCCGAGACAGCGGTTTTGCCCTCCTTACCCTCATAGGGGTAGGCCGTCATCACCTTCCTGTCACGAAC
>JGI997J19993_1000487_pt1 | contig 10920 bp, 13 predicted proteins | sample Etolagbewater25m_FD_19993 | JGI IMG/M metagenome (IMG submission 19993)
TGATACGACCATTGTTGTTACGACCAGCAGTTGTTGGAAGTTTTACAAGTAATGAACGAACACTAGCTTTTGCCGTGATATCTGAGCTATCAACATTTGTAAAAAAACGACGAGACGGAGTTATCGGTCTATAAGTTTTAATTGCCATGTTATACCGCCAAACTTTCGATTTGTGCACCTTCAGGTAAAGTTACATAAAACTTTTTAAAGTCATTTTGTTTACCTTTTGTGCCACGGAATGTTTTCACTTTTCCGTTTTGGTTCAGTGAGTTAATTTTTGATGGAATAATTCCAAAATACTCACGAAAAACTTCCTTAAGACCTGTTTTGCTCATACGAGGAGATGTTTGTACAACNATAACACCGTCTTCTTGCATACCAAGAGTCTTCTCTGTATATAATATAGATTTAATATCTGTAATATCAGCCATTACTTAGCCTCACTTGTTAATGCTTCAAATACTGCTTTTTCGATCACTATTGAACGATAGTTAGCAGCTAAATAAGCATTTAATTCATTTGATTCAACAACATATGTTTGGTGAAGATTCTCAAATGCTAAGAATGTTTTCTCATCTAGTAAAGATTTCACAAAAAGTGTATCTCTTTGGTTTAATGCTTTAAACATTGCTGCAGCATCTTTAGTTTTACCAGATGCAACTTCAATACTATCAACAACAAAAAAGTACCATTTTGAGCATGTTCATTTAAAGCAAAGTTTAAAGCAAGTTTTTTCTGCTTTTTATTTACTTTTAAATCGTAGTTACGATTATTTTTAGAACCGAATGCTTTACCACCACCTACGAATATAGGAGAACGACGAGAACCAGCACGAGCACGCCCGCCACCTTTTTGAGCCCATGGTTTCTTACCACCACCTCTTACTTCACTTCTACCTTTTGTAGTAGCGTTGTTTGCACGTTGTGCAGCTTGCGCTGATTTAACATACAGGTATAAGTTGTGAGGATTGATTCCTGCGAAACTCTCAGGTAATGCTAACTCAGATGCTTTTTCCATTTTTTCATTTAAAACGATTGCGCTCATTATTTAGCTACCTTTACACGACCTAAAGAACCGTTTGAACCAGATACAGAACCTAAAACCGCAATGATTTTATTTTCAGCATCGTAAGAAACGATTTCATTTTTAACACTATTTTGTGTATTTCCGTATTGTCCAGGCATTTTCTTACCTTTCATTACACGACCTGGCCACTCAGCATTACCGATAGAACCTGTTCTACGACCAAATCTATGACCGTGAGATGCAGGACCACCACCAAAGTTCCAACGTTTCATAGCACCAGAAAAACCGCGACCTTTAGTGTTGAAAGTAGATTTTAATACACTAGCTTCTGCTAATGGTGTGAAATCTAAATCACCAGCTTCAGTGTTTGCTACTTCTAAAGTAACAAAACGGTTAAACTCTGCAGAAAGGCTGTACTTTTTCTGTTGACCTTCAATTGCTTTATTCATTTTTTTACCGCTATTGTAAGCTACAATTGCAGTGCCTTCGTTCACTTCACATACCTTAGTATCAAGAACTCTTAATAGAGTAACTGGTTTACTAGGAATTGAGATAGTACGGCTCATACCGATTTTTTCAACAATATATTCCACGATTACTCCTATTTGTCCATAGAGCGAACTTCAACGTCCACTTCCGGTGCAAGATCAAGTTTCATTAATGAATCTACAGTCTCTGGCGTAGCAGAAACGATATCAATCATTCTTGCGTGCATACGAATCTCAAATTGCTCACGAGCTTTTTTGTTAACGTGAACAGATTTTAAAACTGTATATTTACGAATCTTTGTTGGCAAAGGGATCGGACCACGAATTTGGGCACCAGTACGCTTTACAGCTTCAACTATTGATGCTACAGATCTATCTAATACACGATGATCGTAAGCTTTCAATTTTAAACGAATTTTTTCCATGTTTTTCCTTCTAAAGAACTCGTTAGGTCTTGCCTAACTATTTTGCCTAGTATTTTAAGGGTCGCGAATTGTATCCAAATCAACTCTTATATTCAAGGTTTTTGGGGTCAAAAAGCAAAATATATCTAAATTTATTTCCTTTTAATAAGGAAGTGGTAAAATTTTACACAACAAAATTTAGGAAAAACATGGAAACTTTACTCGAAGAGTTATATAAAACTGATCTTCATATTGATAAATTTCATCAAAGAAAAGTTTTTATAGATGATAAAAGCTACCAAATCAATGGTATTGCTCAAAGTGGAAAAACAAAACTAGTAAAAAACTATCTTCATTCTCTTAAAAAAAACACCTATTTATATATAGATTGCAGTGATATTAGAATTGATATTACACAACTCAACAATACCTTAAGTTCATTTTGCAACAAAAACAGAATCGATACTCTTGTATTAGCCAACTATATACCTACGATAAAATTTGTTAACGTATCTCAATTAATTATCACTTCTGAAATACATTATCCATATGATATGCTTGAAACAATTCAGCTCTTTCCTCTCGATTATGAAGAATTTTTAGCATACGAGCACAAATATGATTCGAGTGCACTCAATCATTTCTTTCAACTCGGTGGATTTCCTATTATGCAAAAGATACATGCCGATGAAAGGAATTTATTTCTACAAAAAAGACTCAAATATGCCCTAGAGGAGGTAGAATTTGACTTGCTGCGTTTTTGCGCAAAAATAATGTCACAAAAAATCTCTGCGTTTACTATATATGACAGGCTTAAACAGACCCGTAAGATATCTAAAGATAAACTCTATAAATCTTTTGAAACACTCAGTGCTAAGAAGTACATTCACTTACTTGAAAAATTTAATCACTCACGTGCTACAAAAAAGATTTATCTATGTGACACCTCCCTTAAAAGCGCTTTGAGTATAGATAAAAACTTTGGTAGACTCTTTGAAAACATGATTTATCTTGAACTTTTAAAATCAAATATAGTGTGTTACTATGATGACGGTATTGATTTTTATCTTCCTAATTCTGATGAGATTATTTTGTGTAAACCTTTTGCAGATGAACGCAGTCTCTTTAAAAAGCTCGAAAGTATTGAGGCATTTATATTTACACGTTCTATAAAAAAAGTAACAGCTGTAACGATGAATAAAGAGGGAAGTATCTCTCACCCATTCTCAAAGGTTGAAATGTTACCTTTTGATATTTGGGCTCTTGGGGATTAATAAATAATAGCTTTTAAAGTATGTGACTCTTTTGGTTTTATTACTTTAAAATCTTCAAAAGCATTAGCACTTTCAATACAAACAAACTCTTTGTATGCCTCATTTTTCATAGCACTCATTCTCTTACATTTATCTATCCATGGATTCCAAACTACGATTGAGGATGAGCCTTCATTTTCTATATGAATAGTTTTTTCTTTATCATTTAGAATAATCTCGTTATCAACTTTTTGATAAACCTTGTCAAACTCTTGATTGAAAATAATATCTCCTTCTTGAACAAAGTTCCTGTTGGTTAGTGTATCAAAACATAGTTTTTTATCCAAACCTTTTACTACTGCGTTTGATATGTCTGAGACTTTGAAATAGGAGTGAAATGCTTGCGTCAGTTTGAACTCTTTCTCATCTGTATTTATTGTTTTTAACTCCATCGTTAACTTATCAGTAATAGTAACTTTTAAGAGTAGGTCAAACTTATAGTTCCAAACTTTTAAAGACTCTTGTGTATGCCTTAAACGCAACTCTACTTCTGTTGTCTTAGTATCAATCTCGCTACTTGAGATGAGTTCAAAAAGCGAAGTTCTTGCAAAACCGTGCTGTGGCAACTCTGGATTATTCGCACCAAAAGATGGCCAGCAGATTGGTACTCCGCCTCTTATGGCTTTTCCCCTTTCAAAATCACTCACCTCACTTAACCAAAGTAAATCATCTTCACGACTGCGTTTATACTCGAAAACATGCGCGCCTTGAAGCGCTATTTTTGCAGTAGCGTTTTCATTTTTTATCTCTATATATTCAATCTCATTAGAAAGCATTTTTAATTCAATCATTGTACTTCCAAGAGCTGATTTTGTGTCCTTTTACTGCATATAAAAAGATGAAGAGATAACAGATAATTCCGTAAAGATAAGACTCTTGCATATTTCCACTTACCTGAGCAATCCTTCCAAAGGCAAGAGGCAGGAGTGCTCCTCCGGCTATTGCCATAATCAATAAAGCACTTCCTTTTGCTGTATGTCTTCCTAAGCCTTCTAAGGCCAAAGGCCAAATAGTAGGCCATACGAGTGCGTTTGCTAAACCAAGAAGCGCTACAAAACTTATGGTGTTTGGAAGAGTGGCTACTCCACTCCATCCCCATAACAGTTCAGCAATGCTATGGCTGGTTGTCGAGCTAAACGCAACCCCTAAAAGAAACAAAATTCCAACAACAGATGATCCTATAAGCGCTTTCTCCTGAGAAAGAAACTTAGGTATAAACGCAACTCCTATCAAATAACCCAGAACCATAAATAGCATAGTATATGAAGTGAGTGCAGTTGCGTTTGCTACACCTAAACTTTGAGCATAAAGGCCTATTGTATCTCCTGCTATCACCTCTATACCTACATAAAAAAAGAGTGCGACTGCTCCTAAAACAACACGAGGAAAATGTAAGATAGTATCTTTGTCATAAGCATCTTCTTCAAATTCCAATTCCGGAAGTGAGGAGAATTTCACAAGTGCTATGAGTGCCATTAAAACTACTGCCATAATTATGTATGGTATTACTAAACGCTGCGCTAGAGAATCTATCTCTTGAGAAGAAAGTGTCTCAGTAGAACCTATACCTGAGACAATAAACGCAGTAAAGAGAAGTGGAACAAGGACACCTGCACTCTTGTTTATGAGTCCCATTATACTTATACGCATCGCTGCACTCTCTATCGGCCCTACTAAAACTATGTAAGGATTTGATGCCGTTTGTAAAATTGTCAATCCTGTTCCGAGTGTAAAAAGAGCAGCCAAGAATAATCCAAAGTTTGCGTTTGTAGCCGCTGGTATAAACAAAAGACTTCCTATAGCCATAACACCAAGACCCAAGGCCATTCCATTTTTATAACCCGTTTTTTCCAGTACTGAAGCCATTGGAAGTGCCATAACCGTGTACGCTATATAAAACGCAAAGGTAACAAAGAGTGCTTCAAACTCATTTAAATCAAGAATTAACTTCAAAAAAGGAATAAGAGAACCGTTTAACCAAGTTACAAAACCAAATATAAAGAAGAGAATTCCTATAATCATCATAGGTACTACGCTAGATTTATTTCGCACTTTTTAATCCTTGCAAATATTTAGCTACCCCATCTTCATCGTTTGTATGAGGAAGTATTATTTTTGCCTGGGACTTCACACCTTCTTGTGCATTTGCCATTGCTACTGAAGTTCCGGCGAGCTCAAACATACCTACATCATTAAAGTTATCGCCAAATACTGTTAACTTTTGTAAATCAAAGCCCATATACTCACTTACACTTTTAATCCCATGAGATTTATCTGCGTTTTTATGCAGTATAGTAAGAAAATAACAACCGACATAGGCTTCAGGAGCTAGGATATACTTAAGTTCATTACCAAAAATATCTTCAATATGCTTTGCTAAATCTCTAAGCAGATTCTCTTCACCCATATAAACAATTTTGAAATTATCTTTCATTGCTCTTATATTTTTACACTCTATTAAATTATCATCTTTCACGTAGCGTGTAAGTACTTCGCTTTGATGAGTGTTACAGATATCTGAGTATAAAAAGGCTTCATTGAGACTGCTGTCTGCTAATGCTAAGATAAAAGGATAGATTCCAAACTTTCCACCCTCATCTATGATACTATCAGCGATATCTTTATTTATAAACTTTGTATCAATGATTTTTTTATCCATAGTTGCTATTAAAGCACCATCAAGAAGAATCATAGGTGCATTTATATGGATATTTTCTAAAAACTGAGCCGTTTTTTTATAAGTTCTTGCAGTTGCTACGCTCAGGATAGAGTCATATTGCTTTGCATTCCAGATACTTTTAGTATAATCGCTTATAGATAAATCACTTCGTAAAAATGTGTGGTCAAGGTCTGTAATATAAATATTTTTCATAAATGAATTATAGCTAAAAGGGGTGTAAATGCGAGTAGCAATTGTCACGGGTGCGAGTAGTGGGATTGGTAAAGCGATAAGTGAAAGACTTTTATCTTTAGAGTATGAAGTCATAGGCATCAGCAGAACAATAACAAATGAGCTATTTAACCACGCTGCGTTTAAGGCAATTCAAGCAGACCTTTCAGACGAGAAAGAGACGCTGAAATTATGTGAAAAATTAAAAAAAGAAAATCCTTTTATACTTATAAACGCAGCAGGTTTTGGTAGGTTTGAACCACATGAAGAGCTTAATGCAAAGACCATAACAGATATGACATTTTTAAACCTAACGGTTCCCATGCTTCTCACAAACGCAAGCCTAAGAAGTTTAAAACAAAATGATGGCTATCTCATCAACATCAACTCAATAGAGGCGATAAAAGCGAGTAAATTTGCCGGCGTCTACAGCGCAACAAAAGCAGGACTCAAAGCTTTTTCTGACTCACTTTTCGAAGAGACAAGAAAAAGTGGACTCAGCATCACAAACATAAACCCCGATATGACCCAAAGTAGTTTTTACGATGCACTGCGTTTTAAAACAAGTGATAAAGAGGATGAAAGACTCTTGGCTTCTGACATAGCAGATGCTGTTGAGCACATACTCAAAATGAGAAAAGGTGCGGTAGTAAGTGACTACACTATAAGAAGTTTAAAATTTGGGATTTCTAAGAAGTAAGCTTATGATTTAATATCTAATCTATTTGAAGTTTTATGTTCTGTTGATTTTAAAAAGTCTATATTTTTTTTCATCTGTTTCATTGAAGCAGAAGTTTTATTTTGAAGTGATTGAACTAACTCGGTAGCTTCTTTTAAAAGATATATCGCCTGATCTATCTCTTCTTTCTTTTCAAGTTGTGGAATATCCTCCATCAACTTACTTAATTTATCTGTGTTTTTTTCAATAATGGCTATTTTTAGATTAGCTAGCCACATCAGTAGTTTCTCTCCATGCTTCTAAAAGAGTTTTAAATACCTTGCTGCATTCATCTAATTTATCCATATTGTTCTCTGTTCCTGCTGCAGTTAAAAGTTGAATTTCATAATTATAAAGACCTTCTAAATACTCACTCATATCACCTGGCTGTTCATGGTCTAAGGCAGAGATAAGCTCAGTAATAATTGCAATTGAACGATTTGTCCAATACACTCTCTTTTCAATATCAGCATCTTTTATTGCTTTTTTTGCTTGAGCATTAAAACGCAGAACCCCTTCGTAAAGCATCTCTATCAACTTCGCGGGAGATTCAATCCCTACATTGTTTTGTGCATAAATATTATGAGCTGAACTACCATACATCTTAAATCCTTTTTCGCTTTCACTATTAGTTTCTTTCATACTAAATATATCGACATTTTATATCTTAACTTTAGTAATATATGATTAAATTAGCTTGAACTTGAACTTGCAAGCGCATCTGCCATTTCAGTAAACATTGACGATGTAGAATTTAAACTGCTAATGATTAAATCATATGCAATGAACTGTTTTTTAAGAATTTCATATTTTGCATCAAGTCTTTCAGTTGCACTGAGTTTTCTATCTTCAAGATTAGAAATAGTCTCTGTAATAGAGTCTTCAAATTGATTCAGTGTGGCACCATATTTTGTATAACTCTCTGCTATAGCCGAAAATTCAGTAAATGCTCCATCAACAGTAGTGGTAGTTCCATCACCATTATCAAATTCCCCTCCTGAAAAAAACACTTCTACATTCGAAGAATCTTCATCAAGTTTAGAATTTAATAAATCTTGATCTAAAGTCATTACTCCATCTTTATCAACATCAAAACCATAATCAACCATACTGCCAACACCACCACCAACACTAAGAATCATATCTTCAATGGCTCTTTTCATGTTTTTAATAGTACTTTCACTGGAAAAAATTCCTCTTTCTTCACTGTCGGTACTTGATTGTGTCATACTATCTAATTCAGTTATTGCTGCATTATACTTTTCAACAAAACTATCAAATTTTTCCATAATATTGTCGCGATTTTGAGATACACTTACTACAGATGTTCCAACTTCTTTCAGAGTTATATCTAGGCCCGTAATCAAATCATCTATATTATTGCTTGTTCTTGTAATGGACTGACCGTTGAATGTGAACTCTGCATCAATTCCATTTTGAATAGCCAACATATCAGTTGTTACACGAGTATCTTTTAGTTGTCCACTGTTATCAGTCATAGTAATATTTTCGCTTGTCCCAGTATCTACTGAACTTACAAATAAACGAAATTCTCCACTATTTATTTGAACAATTGTAGCATCTACCTTATCACCTGCTGTATCATTTATGAGGTTTTTTAAATCTGTTAATGTGCTTGTCGCATCATAATCAATAGTAAAGTCTTGCCCGTCAATATTTAAATTGATAGAACCAGCATCATTTGCTATAAGTTCATCTGCAGAAGTAAATGCACCAGACTCTTCTATCTGTTTTGTAGCCAAAACTGTGACATTCAATGTAAAGTCTTGAATATCACTATTTGCATCCGCAGTTACTTCAACTGCTGTACCACTTACTTCTGTTTGCCTTTCATCATAAAGTGATTGACTTTTAATTTCATTAATACTATCGGTAAGATTTTCCATCGTAGCATCTATAATTTCCAAAGCATCCTTTTTATCACCCTCGTTTGCTAAGCTTAATTCTATCGGGGTAATCTGCGCTGCTTCATCTGCTTCTCTTAATTGATCTAAAACATCTTGTGTGAGGATACTAGATCCAACACCTACTGAACTGATACCCATAACAAACTCCTCAAATACATAATCTTCATAATTATTGTAATATTTCTTATCAGCTAAATCGACAAATCTAACTATTTATTTAATTTGTATTAGGCTCAATCCAATGCATTTTCCAAAAGATCAACTATTGCATCTATATTCTTACAAAGTCTATAAAGCCACTCGTGATGAATTTTAATCCACTCTATTTTTTTTAATTTTTTTGCTAATTCCGTGTTATCTCGCATAACATATACTTTTGCGACATCAAATTCATGATTGATCACATATGCAAGAAGTAATGTTCCATACATTTTAGAAAATTTAGAATTATTATACTTTTCTTTAATCTCTGAAATATCCTCAACTAAGGAGGTTAATTTTTTTGTACTAACCTTACTAATAATATCTTCATCACTATAGTTATCTATCTCATGCAAAAATATATCGAATTTTTTTAAAACTTTAAGAGCTCTTTTACTCATATCTTTGCCAATTTTATGAGCTTCTTTCTTTTTTTCTTTAAACTTTTTTAGATTTTGATCTATGGAACTTTGTGATGGTTTCTCTAGACTAATCAATTCTTTTTTCTTATTTTTATCAATATATTTTTCTACTGCATCAGCAAATGGTATTTCAGTTGTTCCGTGAATTCTTGCACCACCTTCTGTACAATTTATACTGTGTGCGGTCGCATTTTGTACTTGTATATTAAAACTGTTTAAAAATGCCCTCCATACTTCTGTTGTTGCTACTTCGCCATCTCCACCATAAGCTTGTATATAACCTACTTTTTTATCACTTTTTACTTCATTCTCACCAAAAATATGATTACTTGAATGGCTACTCCCATCTTTTCCATAAGATAAATCTTGACCTATAAATAAAATATTATCAAAGTTACTTTTAGCAGCAAAATCATAAGCAAAATTTGCAGAACTCATTCCACCACCAAGATATCCCCACTCATCAAAACCAAAAAACATGTTATAACTATCGGCTCTCATAAAATAACTTATTGTCCCATGGACATTGTTTATAGTCTCATCGTGACAAACTGTAGCAAGGGCGAAAATAACATCTTTATGTGCATCTGCAGGTGTATTTTTATAAAATTTTCCTGTTTCAGGTACTCTTTCGATGGAAAAAACAATATCTGGTTTTATCCCTTCCCTTGCTAAAATTGGAAAACTAGCATCAATACAAAGTATTGTTATATAACTCTGTATTTTTTTTAATAGAGGCAGCTGTTTTGCTAAAGATGGTCCAGTAGAGACTAATACTGCGTTTCTTGTATTTCTAGCCTTATGCACAAGTTGGTTTAACGCTGGTGTTTTTATCATTTTTGGTATATTTTTTAAGGAGTATTCTAAACCGATTAAGGAATCTTTGGCAGAATTTCCAATCACATATATTGAATATTTATAAGCTTCAACTATATCTTTATTAACTCTGTTAATCTCTTTTTTATACTTATCATAAAAATTTGAATATATATGAAAATCATATACTTTTAAAAAGAATTTTGACCTGTCACTCAGCTCTTTTATAAAATAGTTTTTATTGACAAGAACTGATAATTTTATCACAAGCCTATGCTCTAATATCTCTTTTGAAAAATCGATAAGATTAAGAACAATATATATTAATTCTATTTCTGGTTCTATGACCATTACACTTTGATGTTTTGGGTTTTTTAAAAGTTGTTTATAAAAAGTTCCATTGCCAATACCAAAACAATAAAGTAACGGATAATTATCATACTGCTCAAACTCTTTAAGTTTTGTAACAATCTCTTTGCTTGCTTCATCTTGGTATAGTAATTGATTGCATCTCTTATCTAGTATATTTGCGTTAATTATCTCATCATTCTCAGATAAAAAAACTTCAAAGTCTTCATTGCTCAGAGTCAAGCGCATTATACTTTCGAGTTCTGTGTCTACCTGTGCTAACGCTTCAAGATTTTTTTCATATATACCCAAAGAATATCCTTATTTTTACTATTAGATTTGTTTAAAACAAAAGCAAAAAATATT
>JGI997J19993_1000488_pt1 | contig 10915 bp, 5 predicted proteins | sample Etolagbewater25m_FD_19993 | JGI IMG/M metagenome (IMG submission 19993)
TCTGTATTAGAAGGAAGAATTAATCTTGATAGTAAAGGATTAGGTAAATCCTTATTTGATACGATTGATTCTATGGATAAGTTTTATAAATTAACAGAACTATCAGAAAATAAGGAATTTTCATTTACTAATCTTGGAAGATTATATCAGACTATTCAAGCTAACATAACAGATATTGGTTTAAAAGCGTCAAGTAAATGGTTAAAACATTATCCTTATCAGACTGAATTCCTTCTTGATACAGTTGCTGATTTAGAACAGATATTATATCCTTTTGAGGATGATACTAGAAATTTATCTACTGAAAGAAAACAAGAATTATTTAAAGAATTCAAAAAGTTTTTAAATAGTGGTAGTACTTCTTTGTTTATAGAAAAAGATGTTAATAAAGAAAGATATAGATTGAGTGTTGATAAGAATGAAAAAGTATCTTTAGCAAAATATTTAAGAGATTTAATAGAAAGTGATAAATATTCATCAATTAATAAAAATAAATTACTAACTGCTTTAAATTTTGAAATAGAAACTAATGGTAATTATTCATTAATAAAATTTGATAATGCTTCAGGTGAAGCTTTTGGAGAAGATACTCTTAAAAATGCTTTTGTTGAACTATTATCTGTAGATATTGAATTACCTGATTTTAACGGTATGAAATATTCTACAAATAAATTAGCACAAGATCTTATTTCTTACTCTTTCTTAGAAGGTGGTATTCAAGAAGCTACTCAATTTGTTAAATTTATACCATTTACCTATTTGGAACAATCTGGATATATTGATCATATCAACTATATTGATAGTAGATTGAGAAATTCAGATAATGTAGATGAATTTTTTGAAGTACTAGGTGAGAATAAAATAAATAAATTTATTAGACAATATATTCGTCATAATCCAGAAATATTACCTAAGATCAAAGTTGATGATAGTCAACTAAGAGATTTAAGAAATAATATTTCTATTCAAATACCTTATGATAAAATACCAGAGAATGCTACTTACATAGCCGTGTATGATAAAAATATAAAGTCAGAAAAGAAAAAGCATCATTTATTATATGTTAATTATGAAAGAAGTACTTTAGATCCTATTAGTCAATTAGGTAGTCAATTTATGAGTGAATATGATATGAATAGTGAAGTGTTAGATCCACAATCAGTAATTAGACATTCTGGTGATCTAACAGAAAGTGATACTGTTAATGTTGTATTTGAAAATGATGATTGGAGATTGTTATCTAATTTTGCTTATAGTCCAATTAAAGATCCAAAATTGAAAGGTACAGAATTCAAATCAGTCGAACAGGCTTTTCAATATCATAAAGCTATTATAGCATTAAAACAAGCTAAACTTGCTGGTAATCAAGAGGTAATAGAACTTATTAAAAAAGTTGGTAGTCAAATTATAAACGAAAGTAATGGTTATAAACTAAAATCTCTTGGAAAAGAAATTGTATTTATCAATATAAAAGAATGGGATGAAAAGAAAGTTGATATCATGAGACATCTTCTTAAATTGAAATTTGATACAAATGGGTTTGCTAAGAAGAAGTTACTTGAAACTGGTAGTGCTATTATTACTCATGAACTGAAAAATAAAGATGAATGGACAAAAGAATTTCCTAAATTACTAACAGAACTTAGAGATATTTATAAAGGAAAAAGTATTCCAGTCAAAGATGACAGTAAAACATCTAATGTTAGTTCTGGTATTGAATACAAAATAGTACTATTCAATAGTAAGAATGTTAATGAAGTACTTGATCATATTGTCAATGATAATAAAGTAGAAAGAGGTTTAATTGAATTAGCTAAATGGTTAAAGACAATAAAAAATCAACCTAATGTAAAATTTTCAACAGAAGAAGGATATGGTGCTACTTATGACGATAATACTAAAACCATATCTATAGGAAGAGATCTTTTAGACTTAACAGATGATACTTTCATTCCTAATACAATTGATTTGACTTTACAAAATAATATTGCCAGATTAATTCTTCATGAATATATTCATGCTATTACGATACCTGAATTAAAAAAATATGAGAATAATTATGAAAATGCTCCTACATATGTTAAAAATCTATTAAGTGTATTTGAAAAAGCTCAAAAATTAGCTGATCCTGAACTGATGGAGTCTATGAAGAAAAAAATAGATAATAAACGTAGAAATAAACCTTCAGAAAAGTTTATAAATGAAGAACTTATAGAGTATGGATTGGTTGATAAATTTGAATTTATTACTGAGCTTCTTACTAATAAGAAATTTATGGAAAAACTTAATGTTGTTCCAGAAGGTACATCATTCTTAACAAACTTAAAAGATTTCTTCAAATCTATACTTGAAGCATTTGGTATAAGAGTTAAAAATAATAGTCTACTTGAAGAAGGTGTAGAAGCTATTACTCAACTAATAGAAAATGCTAATTTCACTACAGAAAATGTATTACCTTGGAAAGCTGAAGTTGATAAAAAACAGCAAATAGATCAAAACTATTCTGTAACTAATCGTGACTTTTCTAGTACACAGAGTGAAATTGATCAATTAAAATCTACATTTAAAGATGCAGATGGAAAAACAATATGTTAAAATATGGACTGTAATTTAATACCTACAGTAGAAATTGAGGGTGCTAAAGTTCCTAGTGCCCTCTTTACTACTTTACAACAATATAGTAACAATAGAGAGGAAGCAAAGAATCTTTATTTGTATACTAAAACTAAAGAATTCCAATCTTGGAACCCAAAATTAGATAATTTTGGAGAAGCCATCGTTGAATATTATAACGAAGAACCTGTTTTTATAAATATTAATGATGAAGTAAAACCGTTATTTGAAAAATATTATTCTCCAGATGTAATTAGAGTTACTGCTGAACAGTATGAACAAGCTACAGGTGATTTTTTATTTGGAGAAATTCCTAAGAAACAATTTTCTAAACTTCTACAACAAAAACAGAATGTAGCTAAAAGTCTTCATCAAATAATTAATTTATCAAAAGCTGACACACCTAAAGAAATTACCAAAGTAGAAACTGCTAAAAGACTACTGTATGGTACTAAAAATGAAAAAGGTCTAGAAAGAGAAATAGCAGAGTTGACTTCAGATATCGAAGTTAAGAATGTTATTGATTATGCTACTCATACATTAAATCAAATTAGATCTCTAGTTGATGTTGGTGATTTTGATTCAGATACATTAGCATTAGAATTAGCCAACTTTCTAGAAAGAGCTGGTTCATTTATTGATATGAGTCAGAATCCTTTGTTTGAAGAAGATGAACTTGCAAACATGAATGAACAAGAAAAAAGTATTCTAGCAGATTTAGCTTTTCAAGCTTCTAATATAGTAAGTAGTGTGAAAATACAAAGTGCTAAAAACATTTATGAAAGAATTATAGATGACCCTACTATATCAAAAAAGATTGATAAGAAAAAACTTACAGAAGATTATGTATTTTCTTCAAGTGGACTTAAAGATATTAGTTTATTTGATGAATATCTCATAGACCCTGCTAGTATTACTTTTGGAGAAACTAGTCCTTTAGGTCAAGTAATGAAGATTACTCTTGAAAATGCTTTTAATAGATCTAGAGGTGAAGTTAATTTTTTTGAAGAAAGATTAAATAATTTATTACCAACAGTAGAAAAAACTATCAGTTCATTAGAAGATGGAAAATACCAACTAGGATCTATGGGTATTCAAAGTAAAGGTGTTGTTTGGGATATATTTTATGAAACAGACGATAATGGTAAAAAAACAGGTAATTTAGTAAACAGATATTCTAGTAAATGGTTTGACGAATTCAAACACAATCAGTATTTAACCAATAAAAAAATAATGAACATTTGGTCTACTGATGGTACTAATAAATCTGGTAGAGTTAATGCAGCTTTAAATGAACAAAGAAAATGGATAAAAAATAATTCTATCATTCTCGATTTTACAGCTGTATCACAGATAATGGAGTATATTAATAATCATCCTGTTCTTAAAGAATTAAATATTCAAGCTGCTGAAGAAGAAGTTAATAAAGATACACTGAATATTACTGATAAACATTTTGAAGAGATTGTAGAAGAACAGATAAAATTATTAGAAGAATATGCTAATAAATATGATGCTGTTTTGAAAGCTGAACTCATTAAAGAAGAAGTAGAATCATTTGATGATCTGTCAAGAGAAGGAAAAACTGCTATCCAAGAGTGGATTCTAAAATATTCACCAATGAATGGTTATTCGAATTTTGTATTAGATACAGCAGCAGAACTTGAAAAAGTTGAAAGTGATGAAAAATCATATGTAGTATTTAATACATTTGATTATAATGTCAAAATACCAAGAAAGATAAAAAGTAGATTAGAAACAAGAAATGGAAAATCAGTTGAAATTAAAAAAGAAACCAACTATTACAATGATAAATTTAACTTGATTGAACAACACGATGACTTGTATCAATTTAGAAATTTAGCAAATGAGATTTTAACTTATGTAAATTCAGCTTTACCAACAAGTGCTAAACATACATTATCTCATAATGCTATTCCATTACTACATAAGAATCTTAGTGAGATAATGTTTGATCCTAAAATAGATTTTTTTGCTAAATTAACTAATATTAGAAGATATTTGTATGATTATTTAAGAAAAATGCTAACTATTGATGAACCTGACAGTGTAACGAAATCTACTCTGAATCCTTTAACAGGTGAACCTGAAAAAAGAGTTAATGATTCATTTTTAAGATCAAACAAGAAAGATATTAGTATTAGATTTAATGTTGAAAAAGCTAAATTCAATTCACTATCAGATAATACCTCAGTGGTAATAAAAGATAGATATACTGTAGCATTTTATGAAACTTTGTCTCAAGAACAATTAACAATGTTGAGAGATCGCTTGAATTTCAATTTTAAAAATAAAAATGAACTTTATGAAAGATTAGGATTAGAAGTAAAAGAAAAAATTCCAGTTGGGAAAATACTTTATAATTATTCAACTGATTATATTATAGACAATAGAAGTTATAATCTTCACAAATCATTATTACTATTTACTCAAGCTGCTGCTGATTATAAGGCTAGATTTGAAGTCAAGCCATTTATTGATGTAGTTATGGAAAAATTTAAAGAAATTAAAAAAATTGAAACAGGCAGGACAAATGAAGAAAAAATAAATGAATCTATATCTGGTACAAATATTATTGCTCATGGGTCTCGTAAAAAAGATGTATCAAGATATGAATCTTGGTATGATAGAGTTGTATTAGGAAATTATCAAGGTAAAGATGTTGGTGTTACAGATAAAAAAATTTATTCTCATGAAGAGAAGTTACTTTTAAAAGAGTTAAATAATTTAGAAGGAGATGATATTGAAATTCTTAAAAAACAAATAGGAACAAATCTAACAGCCACTAGATTTTGGCAAGCTCTCCTTACTTTTATAAGAATGAAAGCTTTAGGTTGGAACTTACCAGCTTCTTTAACTAACCTGATGGAAGGTCAGATTTCTAATGAATTGTTAGCACAAACAGAAGAATTTTTTAGTCTTGATAATTGGTATAAAGCTACAAACATCTATGCGTATGGATCAAAAGAAGATAAAAAGAAGATGAAAGTTCTTATGAACAAGTTTGATATTCTTCAAGATTCTAGTAATATGTTCCAAAAAGCTGAAATTAAATCAGCTTTAAGTAAATTAAATAAGTTAAGTCCATTTCAATTTACAAGAACTGTAGAATGGTTTAACCAATCACCTTTAATGGTAGCTCTTTTAATGGAAGAAAAAATTAAAGATTCAGAAGGTAACGAAGTTTCTTTATGGAATGCTTTTGATGAAAATGGTCACTTAAAAAAGGGGTTCAGCCAAGGTGAATTTGGAGAACAAAATATTCAAAATTGGGAAAAACTTGATGGACCTGATTATAATAACTATAAGAATAAACAGATTAAAGTTATTGTAAAACATCATGGTGACTATGATGCTAATAGAGGTATCAAAATAAAAGAAACTTATACTGGTAAATCATTACTTATGTTTAAAGGTTGGTTACCAATGTATATTAATAAATTTTTTGCTGATCAACATCTGGATTTTGAAACTGGTAAAACAATTAAAGGATATTATCGTTCACAAACAAGATCTTCTGGAAGTTTATCAGGATTTCTTATTGGTATGACAGTAGGTGGTTTACCTATGGGAGCATTTTTAGGATTAGCTGGTTATGGGCTAGGTGTTTTAAATAAAGTTGATTCAGATACAAATTATTTTCAAACTCTACTAATAGATAGTAAATCATTAGTTAAAAAATTATATGGTATTCCTTTAAATAGATTAGCTGGTAAAAAAATTGCTAATACATCTACATATCAAGAATATAAAGATTTAGGTTTTACAGAATTAGATGCTAGAAACTTACAAGCTAATTTATCACAAATGAGTGTTTTACTTACATTTGTGTTAATGTCTATGATAGTCAAAGCTGCTTTATGGGATGATGAAGATGATAAAGACAGCAGTAGAAGAAAAGCTCATAACTTACTGATGAACAAATTAGGAAATCTTATTGGTCAAATAACAATGTATACACAACCTCAAGATTTTTGGAATGACATGGTTGTTCAGAATGGTGTTATTAAAACGATAAGTGATGTTTTTGATGTAGCTGGTGATGTTAGCGGATATATACAAGGTATAGATACATATTCTGGAGGTTATAGATCAGGAGAATCAAAATTAGCTACTTCATTCTCAAGAGCGTTCTTACCAGTACCAGCCAAAATGATTATCAATCAAGACTTCTCATTCGGTTTTGATGCTTATATGAAAAGACAATTTGAAACAAATTGGATTGATTATGAATTTTCTCCAAGAGAAGAAAAACTTAAAGAAATAGCCAGAAGCAAAAGATCAAAAAGAAGAAAAGAATTATTAGATGAAGGTTTAACACCAAAAGAAGCTAATAAAATTCTTCGAAAAGAAGGCTTATACGATTAATGGTACAGAAAAAAAATAGCGGAGCCTAAATGACTCCGCTAATCTATTTAATGAGATCCGGTACTACCAAATCCATTTTCACCCCTTTCGTAAGATTCACTAAATTTTTCTACTACTTCAAACTGTGCTCTATATACTGGAGCAAGTACAGCTTGTGCTATTCGTTCTCCTTTTTTAACTGATTGTATAAAATTTCCTATATTATAAAGAATTACTTTTATTTCTCCATGATAATCAGCATCTATAGTACCAAAACTAGCAACTAATCCTTTTTTTAAAGCCAATCCACTACGAGGTCTAATCTGTAATTCATACCCATCAGGGATATTACACATTAATCCTGTTCCGAACAGGATCTTAGAGTGTGGTGGTATATATACAACTGATGTTGTTTTTTTAAATAGATCTACACCTTCACGAGACATATCAATTGCCGTATAAGCGCATAAATCCATACCTGAAGCATGTGAAGATTTATACTCAGGTTCTGGATACTTTAGATCTATTCGTTCTACTTTTATATTTTTCATTTTTTCTTTTTTTTATAAAATTTTCTTTAAGACTATAAATTTGTTTCAAATCCGTCATATCTAACAGCGGACTTTTACTCATACCATCAAAGAATTTATCAAGTGAAGCTTCTAATCCGACATCTGTAATATTACAATGGAATCTCAATTTCTGAAAGTTCATTGGATCTTCAGGTTGAAAAATAAGAGGATCTCTTTTGATTCTCTTATCAACATATTTCCAGTTATTAGCTGGGGTTTTATAAAACACGATAATTCTTTTCATACTAATAAGAACTTTTTAATATTTTTAATTACATCCGGAATAACCACACGAATAACATATTGTACATCCATTTTCATGAACAAGTTGATTACCACAATTAGGACAAGCTTCAATAGCTTTTTCCCCATCTGGTATATACTTTTTAAGTACTCTAGAAATAGCACTCATAAAATCATTCAATCCATTACTCATCTTCTTACACTGATGAATAACAAATTTAATGTCGGCGCCATGTCTTAACAACATTGAGGCTAAAACAGTTATAATTTTTTCATTAGGAGTAGTATCAGCGATGTTTTCAATACTTACTTCATCACTTTCAAATTTATATACCCCTTTTTTAACTTTAACTGTATATCCACTAATGTCTCTTTTTATATTAGGGTTAACAATAGCAAATACTTCATATGGCTTACCATTTAAAAGACCAACTATAATACCATAGTATATGGATTGGACTTTTACGATTGAATAATGAGCTTCTAATTTTTTAGGTCTTTTAGGAGCATCATTTTTTGGTATAACTTCAGTAACTTTTTCTTTATTTAGATTTGAGATGATGTTATTACGACTACCATCTCTATAGCTTTTTATCTACTACTTTCATAATAGTTTGGACTATACCATAATCCTTGTCAGGATTCTTCCATTATAGTCTCTGAACGTCTCGTAATCCATTTATAATCATAACATTCTATTGGACAGTCTCCAATATAATCAAGAAGTAAAATTAAACCTTTATTTCCTAAATGGTACGCGCCACCTTTTTTATAAGAATAAAACTTTACTTGATTACCAGTAATTTTTTGAAGTTGTTTTAACACATACTCATTATAATGTTTACAAGATATTTGTCCTCTGTTATTCCAACTTTTACTTTGTTTGGAACTAGAACCATCCCCAATATACCACCAAAGTAGCATAGTAGGTGTTAAATTAATATCAGGTAAAATTTTTCTAAATTGTTTTTGTGTTATCATTATTTCTTTTGGATAAAATAAATTATAAATATCCATAAATTCTGGTCTTGTTTCTGTTTGAAAAGTATAAGCATTTACTCCTTTATATATTTCAGAACATTTAATTCCTTCGTTTAAAAAGAAAGGTATAATATATTCTAAAACTTCTCTATGTTTATCAGTATAAATAAAATGGGGGTATTTGCCTTTTATAGCTAATCTCATCCCACCATCTCCTAAAATCATACCTAATATCATTTCTTTTAAACTATTAGAAATATTAATAGGTTCTTTATAAAAAAAATCTCTTACAGATTCTTTTACATTTCTAATCTTTGTACCAGATTTTGCTATTTTATAACGAATCTGTCCAATGTTTTTATTATACTTTTGTGAAAGTTTATTCATACTTTCACCTTGCTTATATTCTTCTATGATTATATCCCATAGATTAGGATTTCGCTGCTGATTATCCATTTATACAATTTAAAAAGGTTTAACAATAATATTATACAAAGGTATAACAAAATTATTAAAATTCCAAATAAAATTGTATTTATTTTCATTATTTTAAAACATTCACACTTATCATCTCTGATTATGTTGTAGTTAATGAAACTTTAGGAAGTTCCAGCAATTTAGAAAGTTTTCATCTATATATTACTATATAGAGCCGCCTATATGTTAACGGTAATACCTTTAAGTTTATAATTCCATGCATCTAGATAGATTCGTGATACAACTTCTTTTGGTATATCTGATGGAAGATTTATGGTCGAACTTATGGAATGTGATGTAAATTCTTGTAGAATACTTTGCATTTTAATTCTAAACTCCCAATCAATTTCTTCAGCTTCAACCCAAGGAAGCTCTTTTTTATGAAGTTTGGTAATACTTTCATCATCTGTATCAATACCTTTAACTTTACAATAGTCATAAACTCTTGGGTGTATAGTACTATATTTTTTAAATTTTTGACCATCTTTGTCTATATAATCATAATCTTCTGTTTTGTCTTCTACTTTAACAGATCTAGTACTAAACATAGAATAAATAGGTTCCATTCCACTACTTACACCATGTTCAAGAGACTTACTACCTGTAGGAGCAATTGTACTCCACGATACATGTCTTCTACCGAACTTGCTCATTCTTTTCCATTGTTCAGGATACTCTGATTCTATAAATTCATAAAATGAATTACCTCCTTGTTCAAGATTAATATCAAATCCTTTAAATGGTCCAAATCTGATTGACAAATCAATAGTTGAATCAAGTTCAGCTCTCATTTTAATTTTCATGATAGCTTTAGCATTCATTAATCCATTCTCAGAATCATATCTGATGTTAAGAGCTGCTAAAACATCAGCTAATCCCATAATACCTAATCCAATTCTTCTACTATTAACAACATTTCTTCTAATAGTATTCCACAGATTAAATTCTTCCAGTTCAAATTGTTGTGAAACAGTAATATGTCTAATAATCCTATCAATTGCTTCGATTTCTAGATCAACTAGAATATCCATTAAAATAATGGATTCATAAACATATTGATAAAATTTATCACCATCAAATACTGCATTTTCCGTAAAAGGATTTTCCACAAAATTATAAAGATTCATATGACCGAGAATACAGCTAGCATACGGTTGAAACCATATCTCACTACAAGGATTACATACTGAACCTTTATACTCTTTGTATACACTATCAGGTGCATAATTATTATGATTGTCACTAAAGACAATTCCAGGTTCAGCTACACTATGAGCAGCATCAATGATTTTATCCCATAATACTCTAGCTTTTACTTTTGATGAATATTCATCATTATCACCAAAATACAATTCATAATCTTCATCATTGATTACTGCCTCCATAAAATCATCAGTAATATCAATTGATAAATTAGCACCTGTTAGTTTAGTTAAATCCTTTTTGACTTCAATAAATTTCTCAATATCAGGATGATGAATATTAAGAAGTACCATCAAAGCTCCCCTACGTCCATTCTGAGCTACTTCATTTGTAGTACGACTATATCTCTCAGCAAATGAAATTACTCCCGTAGATGTCTTAGCAGCATTGTTTACTGTTGCTCCTTCTGGTCTTAGTGTTGATAGATTAATACCAACACCACCTCTTCTTTTCATAAT
>JGI997J19993_1000489_pt1 | contig 10911 bp, 11 predicted proteins | sample Etolagbewater25m_FD_19993 | JGI IMG/M metagenome (IMG submission 19993)
TCCTTTTTCAAGATTTAAAATCTTGTAAAATTTCCCTCACTTTAGATAAAGCTTTACTTTAAAAAAACTTTGGCGTTTTGTAAGGGAAAATAGTAATATTTTTGTTATATTCTTCCGTTAATGAGTCTGATTAGAGCATCACTTACATCACGAAAACCTAAAATTCTTTTTCCGTTATGTTCTTTTGAAAACTTTTCAGCTGCTGCATAAGAGTCAAATGCAATTAAATCATCTCCAGCAGGGCCGGTGACATTTGTGCCATAAATATAAAAAGCTCCCTTTGCTTTTACAATTTTCATTGTCTCAAAATCTGTAACAAGGATGTCTTTAAAGTCATCTTCACTTTTTACACCCACATCAAACCATTTACCAGGTCTGAAATAAAATTCAAACATAGATTTTGGAGATGAGAAAAATACTTCCTTTCCATTTGTAAGCTCTATTTTCGCAACCCATTTTGGTTCTTTATATACTTTGAGATGTCTTACTAAACAGCTTGTATTTTTGTCATAACCCATGTCATAAGAAAAAAGTAAACTAGATATTAACAATACCCCTAATAATATTTTATTCATCAACAACTCCTTTTTAAACTAAATCTTTTTTTTCAAATATTTTATATCCTAAAAATGCGAAGAGTAAACCAAGTATTAAAGGATAAGATATTGACACTAATACAAATACTGTTTGACTCATAGAATCAAGTATATAAAAGGCAACTGGACCCATAACTGTTAGTTCTGGATCAAATAAAGAGATTGCTGCTACACGAAAGATTTCCATAGGATTAATCATCGCTAAGAAAATAATGAGTTCTTCATTAAATCTTTGTTGCATCATTAATGAGATAAGAGCTATATCAATAAATGCAAGTAAAAATATCCATATAAAAAATGCAATACCAAGTGCCACTTCAGATGATTTAACAAATGAAGATATAAAGAAGGCTATACCTAAAAATGCACTACTCATAGCAAAAAGTAAGCCTGTATATAAAAAGAAAATATTCCAAGGAATTGAAGCACCTTTTATAGCACCATACACTACTGCAATAACCATTGCAAAAACAACTGGAAGGTAAACAGTTATAAAACGTCCAATAACTTTACCCCAATAATACTGTTTAAGAGAGATAGGAAAAGAGAGCATATACTCCAAGACGTGACTATCTCTATCACCAGAGATTGATCTAACAGTTGTTATGAGTATGAATATTGGTAAAATAACGATAGTTATTTGAATATACATAAGCAGAAGACGACTAAGTCCACTAAATCCCATAACTTGAGACTCTGTAACACCTGCTATAAAAAATAGTGCTATAAGTCCACCAAAAACAAGTGAGTAAACTACAAACCACTTTGCTCGAATCGATTCTTTTAAATCTAAGTACGCTATTAAAGATAGATTTTTCATTGTGTTATCACCTAATATCCTAATATCTGTTTTCTAATTTTTGGATTTGCCATATGCTCACCCCTTAACATTCTCATCGTTACTTCATGGAAATTAATGCTATTTTCTTGTTTATTTTCATATGCTGAAAAACCATACATCATGGGTGTTTTTTCATTGAATTTATAAAATGCTTTTTTAGCATCTATATATTTTTTTGTATCGTTTGAAAATACCTTTAGATCAACATTGTTGACATCAATACTCTTTCTCTTCATCCATAAAACCATACAACCTACATCGTCAAAATGTTCAGTTTTGGTGTTGTCATTTATCATAGATGTGTGAATATTTGAATCTGGTAGTGGCATATTGCATTGAGGACATATTCTCATATCTGCACTCTCATCTGATGTTGATTCACATCCTGTTAAAATAACTAAAAATGATAAAAAACAGATAAGAAAAAGATATTTAAACTTTGTCATCAGAAATTATTTTCCCCATGTCCATATAAATTTGTCTATTAACTAAATCTTTGACCTCTTCTAAACGGTGTGTTACAAAGAGAAGTACCTTTTCATCTTCATTTTGCTTAAGTAGTCTATAGAAATCATCTCTTGCTTTTGGGTCAAGATTTGCAGTCGGTTCATCATAAATNATTATATCACTTTTTTTAGCAAGTGATATAGCAATGAGCATTTTTTGTTTCATTCCACCACTTAGTTTAAAAAAAGATTTATTTAAATTTGCACTGATATCAAGTTTCATTTCATTTGCGTAGTGCATTATTAAGTCTTTATCAACTTTTGCACTTACACTGATGTATTGCATGAGTTCCTCAAGACTAAGCTTAATTGGAGGTGGAAGTTGTGGAACAAAACTGATGTTTTCTAAAACTTTTACACGCTCTTTCATAGGGTTCAGGCCATTAATAAGTACCTGCCCGTCATTTGGATGATAATATCCAAGTATAGAACGTATAAGTGTAGTTTTTCCAGCACCATTAGCTCCCATAAGAGCAATAGACTCATTTTTACTAAATTCACAGTTTACACTATCAAGAGATACATGAGAGCCAAACTTTTTAGTTAGATTAGATACTGTAATCATTTTATACCAAACCTTTTAATCTAAAATCAAATTTTAGAGCATCTGCATGACAAACGTCGACACATCTACCACAAAGAGTACAATCAGCACCTGTAATATATTGAGTTGTTATGTTTTTTTCATCGATTTGTTTTTTGTATTTTGCTTTTGTGATTTCTAAAACCTGAGGCTCGAAACATACGTCATGGCAAACCATGCAGCTATCACAATTATCATTCCATTCAATTCGTAATGCAGATACTTTTCCTATCATTCCATATGTTGTACCAATAGGACAAATATATGTACACCAAGCACGACGAGAGAAGAAAACTTCCATAGCAAAAACAACTACTACCCAAATGAGAGCTAAACTCCAACCATAAGCAATCGTTCTACTTAAAATTCCAACAACATTGAATGTCTCAAATACAATATAACCACTAGAAAAAGATAAAACTAAAAAGATAGTCCAAAATATATATCTTACTCTATGATCAAATTTTCTACTTTTAATAATTTTTTTCTTAACAAGTGTATTGTGAAACTTTTCACCAATCTCACTAAGTATTCCATAGGGACAAACCCATGCACAGTAACTTCTACCACCAACTAAAAGATAAACAATTAAAATTGTTGTTGTACCGATTATGATATTAATTGGCATATGATAAGTTGCTAAAAATACCTCTAAAGTCATAAATGGATCAATCATATGAAAGCCCAGAAATCTAGAACCACTGAGTGTTCCCTCTAGCATTTGTAAATCTATAAAAAATGATAAAAAGAACAGAAGATGAATCGAGATAACTAAAATCCATCTTTTCATTCTATAACTAAATTTTGTTTTTCCATCCTTTGTTTTATCAAAAAATGTTGACCAAAAGGTAGTTTTATTTATCGTTTCTCTATTGTTATACTTATCCATAATAAAGCCTTAGTTTTCGTTTTTGAGTGCCTCGGCACGAGCAGAGAATTCACCAATTTCATCAGCCAGTCTTTTTAAATCTTCTTCATTAAGTTTTAATAATAAGCCTCTCATAACCATATTTTCTTTTCTACCAGCTTTAAAGTCTGTTAAATCTTTGTAGAGTTTCTCTGCACTCTGTCCAATCAGTTTAGGCCCCATCATAGGTTTACCATTTTGAAAACCTGAACCATTCACACCATGACAAGATGAACATTTGCTTTTGTACTCTTGAGAAACTTTAAATGCTCCTGCGTTTCCTGCTTTGTCTCTTAATGCGCCTAATGCTTCATCTTCTTTTTGTCTGTCTGTTTTTTCTTCAGGCGCCGCAGATGATGCTGCATTCGTTATAGTATCACCTAAATCTTCAATAACCTTTCCATGCTCACCACCGTGGTACGCTCCACCTTGTGATGCTGTCCATGCTATAAGTGCTACTGTTAAAAGTGTAAAAAATCCTACGATTATATTTTTCATTATTTATTCCTCATTTTTGTAATTTCTTGATTAAAGTTATATATTTCATTTGCCATTTTTTGTATCTCTTCGTCACTCATCATTTTAATCAAATCGCTCATAAGCGGATTTGCTTTTTTACCACTTTTAAAATCAGCAATTGCATTAAATATGAAGTCGGCATCTTTTCCCAAAAGTGATGGCCCGATGATTCCGTTTGCATAATCATTATGGCAAGCCGAACATTTTACAATGAATTCTTTACTCATTTTTTTCACAAGTAGTGATATTTCGACTTTTTCATAAGGACTTCTTACATGCATATTTGCATCAACAGAGGTTCTTGGAGTTACTCTTACAGATGCATCTTGATTAGCAGGTTGGTCTTGTGGGTTATACTCACTTTTAATATTGTAATCATAATAATAAGTTTTGCCATCTTTAACTTCAAGTGCTTTTTTTTCTTTCTCTTGCACTTTAATTTCTTTAGCATTACTGTTTTGAACAACTTCAATTGCTGGAGTACTACTTGCAGAACCAACATGTTGCTCTTTTTCTGCTTTTTTGTCATTGCTATCACTACAGCCATTAAACGCAGTGACCAACAGAAACGATGAGGCTAAAAGTAAACCCTTTGTAAGCTTTTGTTTGTTATATGTTTTCATAATTAGCTCCTAAGCTTTATTTCCATAATATTCTTCATAAGTCATTCTTGGTTTTATTACAATGGATGGAACTGATGTAGGGCAAACTTCTTGACATGCACCACAGCCTGTACATCCATCATAAATCATTGGTTTTGTAATGCCACTTCCTGTTGTGACCATAGCAATCGCACTTAGAGGATTAGGCATAGGACATATGTCTGCACAAAGTGTACACGCTTTACCTGCATAACCATCAAATTTTTCTAACAGTTTTTCTTCAAGTGGATTTATATTTGTCACATTTGCAGTAAATGCTTTCATCCTATCGGCATAGTCAGCTGGGACAGGTTCATTTCTTACAGCTAGACAAGTTTTAGGATTTTCTAAAACGGCTATACCCATTCTGATATCTGTTGCTTTTTCTGTATGATGATCTAATGCTCCACTTGGACATGCTAAAACACATGGNACTGCTTCACAAGCATAACACCCTCGTATATTCGCATCTATATATGGAGTTCCAACACCATGCCCCATAGTTGCATCTGCAAGTTCAATAGAGTGATATGGGCAGACTTGAAGACACTGACCACACTTAATACATAAAGCTAAAAAGTCTTTTTCTGGTACTGCACCGGGAGGTCGAAGTCTGTTCTCTGCCTTAAGAGGGTAGGGACTAAAAACTATTCCACCCCCAAGTACAAGTCCTAAAACACCAAGTGTAGAGTATTTTATAAAATCTCTTCTGTCTGTTTCTATTTTTGCCATAAAATTATCCTTCTATCCTAACTTTAGGTTGTTCATCTTCAAGTAAAAAAAGCGGCTTTGAAAAAGGAGCTAATTTCGCAAGAAAATTTAGTAATGAAATAACGGGTGAACCATAAAAAAACTTAACATCTGGATTATAAACCCAAAGTTGGTCTGCATATTGATAAACTTTATGTGGAGTATCACCTATATTGTCTCCATTTCTATCAAATCCTGTATAGTTATCCCAATAGTTTCCGACTATTTCGTTTTCATTGGTTTTACTACCTCTACTGTCGTTTACGATATCTTCAATATTTCCCATTATTGCATTGTCTTTAATGACGTTATTTTCGCTTAATGAGTGAAAGTGCATAGATTCTGAATTGTACAAAATCTTATTTCCAATAATCCAGTTATGCGTATCTGGCTCAAATGGTGATCTATCTATATATAGACCTTGTGCACAGTAAATGACTGTATTATTTTCGATAGTGAAATTGGATACATCTTTTAAACCTATACCCATACCTGTAGCACCTAAAGAACTCTTAACTATATTACCAGTTGCAATAGTGTCATTGGAATACATAAAAAATATGCCTACAGAGTTAAACTGATACGTGTTGTTTTTAACCCAGTTTTTACCAGCATACATAAAGTGTAAAGAGTATCGACACCACTCTCCGTGATTTTCTTCAATTGTATTTCCGTGTGAGTACCAAACAACCATATCTCTCGACTTGTAAAGAGTGTTCTTTTTTACGAGGTTGTCGTTTGCATACCAAAGTCTTAAGCCATCACCACGAAGACCTAAGTCTACATCTTTAGAGGTTATATAATTATTAGAAATAATTGAGTTGCTCATCATTTGCAAATCTATACCAAATAGGCAGTTATCAACAGTTACATTACTAATTTCACACTGTTTGCCTTCTGTCATGGCTATCCCAGCGTCTATTGTGTGATGTTGATCTCCACTATTTGTTACTCTGAGGTTTTTGATTGTAATATAGGAACCTGTTGTCTTAATTACAGTTCCTTCTCCCTCTCCATCAATAACAACACCATCTTCTTTACCAATGATTGTTATTGGCTTATTTATTACTATCTTTCCTTTATATACACCTGCTGGAAGTTTCAATATTGAACCTTCCGGTGCATTGTCAATAGCCTCTTGCAGCACATTTGCACTTAGAGAACTTAGTAACGATACAAAGATAATAAAAAATAATTTAAACATTTGAAAACCTTATGCTTCCATCTCTTTCATAGCTTTTTGTTTTGCAAAAAACGCAAGAAGAGAAAGAAGACCAATAGCTACAAGCATATAAAATCCAATTGTTGGATATGAATGCGTAATAAACTGAGCAATTTTACCATCTCCAAAAACTGTTGGCATAAAAGGTTTAATTTTAAATGCTCCCCAGTCATGAAGATTATGCCCAAACCAATAAAGCCAGTAAGAGTAGTCAGCTATAAATAGAATAGGTAGAGATGCTGGAATAAGCATTAGGTAATTTAATATTTTATTGTTATAAGCCATAAAATATATCATACCTAAAGATAATAAAAGTAGTGCATAAAGACCGATTTCTCGTTCAATTGTACCACCAACCCACATTGGATCCATCCCTACATAGTGGTTAATTGTATTCATCTCATGAACTTCACCACTATATCCGTCAAAATGAAAAAAAACAGGAATACCTTCCGGGAAAGCTTCTTTTGGATAGTTTGGAGCTTCTAGTGATACAGCCCATATTGGTAAAGAGCCTGCTCCTAATTCAGCTTGAGATTCTATCATTTTGCCGAGGTCATTATGGGCCTCTTTATCAGTAGTAACACTTTTATATCTACCTTGGTTATATAAATTCCAAATAGATTTGCTAAAAGATGAGACTTCCTCACCTTTGCCATCGTGAACTTTGTTTAACACACCATGAAACGCAATCATTGGAAATGTAAAAGATATGGTTAAAATAATTAAAGCTAATGCTGTAAATATTCTTGCTTTTAGTAAACTTGGATGCATATTTATTCCTTGTTGAGAAGTTTAATTTGAAGACTAATAAAGTCTTCAAATTAAACTTATAATAATTATTTATTTACATTATTATACTGATAAAAACTTAAAAATAAATATCAATATAGATTATAATATATAAAAAAAAAGGAGAGAGAGATAAAATCTCTCTCTCCTTTATAAAAACTTATTTTATTTTAAAATAAGTTTGCATTCTCATCGACCCATTTAAGGTATTCGATAATATCTAGTGTCTCTTTTTCATTCATATGCTGATTAGGCATTTTAAGGTTGAAGTAATCAATCATACTTTTTACATAAGCATCATGATACATTTTTTCTGGATTCATAATGAAGTCTTTAACCCATTTTTCACCATTTTCATGTCTTTGTAGAGCACCTGTAAGGTCTGGACCCGAAGATACTTTACCAATTACGTGACAACCACCACAACCACCTTCACCAAATGCTCTTTCACCTGCTTGTGCAGAAGCGCTTTGTTTGGTTGCAACAAGTCTAACTAGAGCATCTTTAGCTCTAATACCAACATCAGCAGTTTTAACCATGAATTGCCAAATCATATTTTCAAAAAGAATAGCTTTTTCAATATCACCAGCTTTAAAAGCTTCATCTGCTTTCTTTTTCTGTTCAGGAATTTGACCATATTGATCAAAAGCATCAGTTACAAGATCAGCTACAACTTTATGATCAGCGTATTTGTTTTCTTTTAAGAATTTAACAACTGATTGAATAACAGCATCTGTAGCATCATTTACTGCAACAGTTTTTTTGTATTCAGCAATCAGTTGATCTTTTGACATTGTTTGCATTTTTAGTTTTTGAGCCGAAGTATATTTTTTGTTCGGATCTTTAACCATTAAGTAACCCATCATTTCTAAGTGAAGTGCAGAACAGAATTCTGTACAATAGTAAGGGAATACACCTTCAATATCAGCTTCGAATTTAACAGTAGAAGTTTCACCTGGTTCTAATGACATGTGAATATCATGGTGATCAACTGTAAAACCGTGTGTTTCATCTTGAGCTCTTTCAAGATTTGTAATGTGCATAGTTACTATGTCACCTTTGTTAACTGTAACTCTTTCAGGATTAATGTGAGATCTAACCATAGTTCCGTATACAGTAACTTTATTACCATTTCTTTCAACTCTTTCTTGTCCAGCTAATGTTTTACCAATATGTTGTTTACCAGTTTTAGAGTTTGTACCCATTTTGTATCTTACATGTGGGTGTAATTTTTCAGCTCTAATTGCTACTGCTTGGTGAGGTTCACCTAACGGTACCGGCATATCATAAATTAAATCCATTGTTTTACCACTAATATCAATCAATTGGTGATTTTGTGGGTGTAATGGACCAACATTTTGGAATCTATCGATTGCAAGTTTGTTAAGAGAAATAATATACTTACCTTGAGGGTCCGCAGATTTTCCTTCCATACCACAAAGGTGTCCAACGTTATAGTGAACATTTTCTTTGTCAAGAACTTTTAAATCTTTATAGTTCCATTTAACAATCTGTGAATCAACATAAAGTGAAGTATAAATTTCACCATCTACGTTTGAATACTGATTATGTAATGGCCCAAGACCTAGTTCAACTTGACCATGTAAAGATGATTTCATATCTAAGATAGGAATCCCATATGGATCTTTACCAACATATTTTTTACTTTTGATAAGTTTTTGGATTTTACTCCATTTATAAACAGAAGCATGAGTATCTAATTTACCACAAACTGTAATATATTCACCATCAGGAGAAACATCAACACCGTGAGGTGATTTAGGCTCAGGAATTAAGAAAAGTGCTTCATGTTTAACAGCAACTTCCATAGGAATAATTTTATGACCGTTAACAACTTTTACATTTTTTTTGTCTTCTGCAAGTTTTGCTAACTTTTTCCAGTTATATACATGTAAAAAGTCTGTGTCATTTCTACTACAACCAGCTTCAAATGGAGGCATACCAACTTCGATACCACCTGTGTACATTTCAGAGTTGAAAGAGTTAGTAAATCCCCAACCATCAGACACACCTTTACCGGCATCACTTAAATCTTGCATATATGGAGGCATCTCTATAGTAAAAGAAGCTTTCTCATCAATTCTACCTATTTTAGAATCAAATTTCCACATAGTAGCACCACCACGGTAAGTCTCTTTATACTCTTCAATAGGATGATAATTATTATCGTATGGAGCTGCATATTGACATGCTTCAATGATATAATCAGAATCTTGAGTAAAGAAAGCTCCACCATGATCAGATTTGAAAATTGGGTTTACAACTATTTGTTTCGTTTCAAAATCTTCTAGGTCGATTACAGCAATACGAGGATTTGCTTTATCATTAATAACCAACCATTTACCATCATATTTTCCATCTTTTTCAGAAAGACCTGGGTGGTGAGTGTCACCCCAATTTATTTCACGACCACGAATATTACCTTGTCTGAGTATTGCTTTTGAATCTTCATCAAAGCCATACCCTTGCCAAGGTTCAGGTGTAAATACTGCGATGTACTTCAAAATTTTCATTGACGGTACACCATAAACCATTATTTGACCACTTTGACCACCAGAACTAAATATGACAAACTCATCTCTACCACCAGTTGGTAGATAGGTTTTTGCCGCACGAATAATATCATTTTCCGTTAAGCCTCTAGCCTTCATTACTTTTTCTAGTTCACCACCGCTAGCAGATGCAATTGTTGCCGCTAGTGTTGTACCTAAAACAAGTGAAGTAAGCTTATTAAAAGTCTTGCTCATAATCTTCTCCTTAATGTTCCTTTGGATATTAATACACCCAAATGATATGTAATGGTATAACATTTTGTGGAGTGATAATTTGACTAAGGTCAAATTATTAAATTAAATTTATTTTTTAAGATTATCTTCTATCATGATGAGAAATTAAATCGTCTAAATCTACTTTTAACTCTTTTAGATGTTGTGTTGCAGAGGTTAGATTCTCTAGAGTTTGTATTATAGCATCCTCTTTTTTTGCTAATTCTATATCTAACTCTTTATCATCATCCATATTATAAAGTAGCTCAAGAAAGTCTTCAATGTTATTTTCAACAGATTCTAATGACTTATAGGAATTTTCTATTGACTGACTGGAATATTCAATAGAATGATTAATTTTTTCGATTAAAAAGTTGAAGTTGTTTGTGGCATTTAATATGCTTAAATTTGCACTTTTTGATTCAGTTTTAATGAGTTCAATCTCTTTTATACTAGAATTTGAAATTATTTTTTTTGAGGTTATCAAAAATCTTTGAATAAACATCAGTATTTCTTTAACTTGAGTAAATAGATATACAAGAAGAATTACAAATATAACAAATAAAAGATATTCTATATTTTCATAAGTAGCTATTTTATTTTTTGATTCTTGTTGATGAAGATCTATTAGTTTGTCAAACTGGACTATCAGGGCTAAGTTTATATTGTAAATTTTATTTACAAGTTTTTCAAGAAGAATATTTGAATATAATGGCATTGTTCTGCTTAAGTCCCTAAAATTTTGTACTTCCAAGTAAAAACTATTCC
>JGI997J19993_1000490_pt1 | contig 10908 bp, 8 predicted proteins | sample Etolagbewater25m_FD_19993 | JGI IMG/M metagenome (IMG submission 19993)
ACTATTTTTTCTTTTTATCAATTTATATTCTCAAACCATTAAAGATATATCAAACATTGTAGGGATAAGAGAAAATCAACTTATTGGTCACGGGTTAGTTGTAGGGCTTCCAGGAACTGGTGATAAAAGTAAATTTACTATGCAAAGTTTACAAAATCTTTTAAGAAATTCATATATTAAAATACCTACAACTCAGATAAACTCAAAAAATATCGCAACTGTGATGGTAACTGCATCACTACCACCTTTTGCTAGACAAGGTGATAAACTAAAACTTAACATCTCATCTATTGGTGATGCAAAGTCGATTGACGGTGGACAACTACTGCTAACACAACTAAAAGGTGTTGATGGTAAAGTTTATGCACTTGCTCAAGGTAAAATAATTGCAAATCCAGATGTTGCTACTAGCGGATATATCTATGATGGTGCTATTGTAGAAAATGAGATAGATTTTAATCTAAGAGATGAGAAATATATCACACTAAGCCTTTTAAAGCATGATGCAAAAACTGCAGCACTTATTGAGGAAAAGATAAATAAACAATTTGGAAAAAATCTTGCTGTTGCTTATGACACAAGAACTATAGAAATTGCAAAACCACTAGACTATTCGATGATAAGATTCCTATCTGAGATTCAAAATATAAAGCTTGATACAAATATCAAGAAGAAAATTATCATTGATACATCTAAAGAGATGATAATAGCAGGATCTGATATACAAATTGAACCTGTAACCATATCTAGAAAAGATTTTACACTGAGAATTAAAAAAACTCCATTAAATGATAAGCAATGGGAAGATCCTGCTGTTAATGCTGGTATTGATATAGGTGATGATGTAAAACTTGGAAATGATGCTGTGGAAGTAAACTTAGACAACACACTAATAAATACAAAAAAACCTCCAACAGTATCTGATCTTATGAGGGCTATGAAAACCATGAAACTTCCAATTAACGAGATAATTGATACAATCAGATCATTAAATAGCCTTGGTGCTATTAATGCAGATGTTGAGATAGTGAGATAAGATATGGCAGAATTTTTAAGTCAAGATGAGATTGATGCTCTTTTAGATATAGCAGATGAGGATGGTGATTTTGGTGAAATAGAGGAATCTAGCAATACTAGTGCAAAAGATAAAAGTTATGCAATTTATGATTTTAAAAAACCAAATCGTATCTCAGCAGATCAAATGAAAGCTTTCAATGCACTTCATGACAAAATGTTAAGAACAACTATCACTGATATATCTGCGATGCTTAGAAAAATTGTTGATGTCAAGCTTTACAGTATTGAACAGATGACCTATGGTGAATTTATCCTCTCTATTCCGCAAATAACTAGTTTAAATACACTCTCAATAAAGCCTCTTGAGGGGAGAATTGTAATGGAGTGTAACCCTGGTATTAGTCATAAGATTATTGCTCATTTACTTGGAAATGGGGATAGTGCACTTGCAGATTCGACCGAAAAAGAGTTAACTGATATTGAGATGCAAGTATTTGACCACTTCTATCAATTGATTGTAGGTCATCTAAAAAAAGCTTGGGATGATGTAGCAACTGTTAATTTTAAAATAGAATCAAGAGATACAAATGCAAATGCTATTCAGATCATCTCTGATCACGAGATTGTCTTATTGGTTGTGTTTGAGATAACTATTGATGATGAATCTGGCTTTTTATCTATCTGTTATCCTATATCTTATATAGAATCACTTCTAAATGTAATTGTTGAAAAGATATTTGCAGAAGCTAAAAATAAAAGAGTAAGTAAAAAGAAAGATATAAATACACTTATCTCTGGTGCGAGAATGAAGATAGATGCTATTTTAGCTGAAACTGATCTTAGTGTAAAGCAACTACTAAGTTTACAAGAGGGTGATATAATCTCTTTTAGTAAAAATGCAACTAGTGCTAGTTCTAAAATATATATAAACAACAAAGAGAAATGGTCAGCAATTGCAGGTAGCTCAAATAACAGAAAAGCTATCCAGATAAAATCAAATATAGATCACGAGAAGATGGAGACACTAAAATCTCTAAGATCATTAAAAGAAACAAGAACTGCTGAAGCTAAAAAAGCTAGTGAAGCGATCGCTAGACTACTTGATAGTAGAGATCAATATCAAGGAGTTAAAAAGTAGTAGTCTAAATCTATAGACTACACTGTGTTGCTTTAGCTATTAACTCTTTTGCTACTATCTCATTTTCATTTACAAAGCTATCTATTTTTAGATCTTTAAACTCATCAATCTGAACTTGGTTTTGAACTTTAACTACAACATTTATAGTAGGATCTATACCTTTAATAGCTTCTGTTATCAAACGAACTTTATCATCATTGTCGATCGCTATAACAACAGCAATCGCCTCTTTTATATAAAGTGAGTTTAACATATGTTTAGATGCTGCATTTCCAAAAAATACCACATCACCTATATCGTGACCATGTTTTACATGCTGTCTATCATGCTCTATTGCAACATATGGAAGATCTGATTTTTTTAGATTTTTTACAATCTTTTGACCTAAAAGTGAATAACCACAAACTATAATATGATTTTTAATACCAGCACTTACCATAGGCTCTTTTAAAACTTCCGTACTCTCTTTATAAAATAGATTTACAAAAGCTCTTACATGTCTTAAAGCTAAAGATGTAAATAGTAGTGAGATTATAACCACTGATATCATTATTTGATTTAACTCATTTTCAATTAGATTATTTGTACTTGCTAATGCTAAAACTGCAAATGAAAACTCACCAACTTGCGCTAATGCAAGTGCTGTTTTAAATGCCCTTTTTGTAAATGTAAATACTCTAATAATAGCAAATATAATAAGTGATTTAAATAGTAAAATAGCAACCGCCAACGAGACGATAGTAAAAAAGTGTTCAATTACAGTTTCAAAATTTACTTGCATACCAACAGAGATAAAAAATACACCTAAAAGTATATCCCTAAAAGGGACAAGGTCAGCTTCTATTTGATACTTATATTTTGTCTCTGCTATCAACATACCTGCTAAAAATGCACCCAATGAGTGTGAAAAGCCAAAACTATGCGCTAAAAGTGCAGAAGATAGTACAAGCAGTAATATAGTAGCTATAAAAAGTTCTTCAGTGTGAGTATCAGCAACATAAGCTAAAAACTTCTCAACAACATACTTCCCTAAAACAAATAAAATAATACCAACTATAATAGCAGAGTAAAGTGTATTTAGAAGCATATCCTCTATACTTGCACTAGAATCAGCTAGTATTGTTATCATAAGTAGTATTGGTATAACTGCTAAATCTTGAAATATAAGAATACCTACACTGTTTCTACCATATGGTCTGTGTATATCCCCATTTTCATTTAAAACTTTTAATACAATAGCAGTTGAAGACAATGCTAGTGCTGCACCTATAACTATAGAGGTTTTCATATCAAGAGAAAATATACTATTAGCCATATATGTAAATATCAATGTTGTTAAGACAACTTGTAAACTACCAAATACAAATACCTCTTTTTTCATCTGTTTAAGGTGTGAAACCGAGAACTCTAACCCTATAGTAAACATCAAAAACACTATCCCATACTCAGCAATATGTGACAAAATATCTTTATCAATATGGATAAAATCCATAAATGTCACTATAATCATACCTGTAAATATATACCCAACAATTGGTGATATATGAAACTTTTTAAGAATTAAATTTAAAACTAGCGATAAAAAAATTGTCACTACGACAATAGTTAAAATATCCATCAAAACTCCTACTTGTATTGTAAATATGAATTTAACATAAATTTAAGTATAATTAACTTAAAACTGAATTTATACAAGGGAAAATATGAAATACGGTGAAAAAGAGATAATTGAATTTAACATTGACTCGCAAGAGAACTATTGGCCAAGCAAGCACGATAAAAACTATACAGTTTCAATAGAGCTACCAGAGTATATGTGTAAGTGTCCAAGAAGTGGTTATCCAGATTTTGCAAATATAAAATTAGAATATGTACCAAATGAAAAAGTTATAGAGTTAAAAGCTTTAAAACTTTATATTAATTCATTTATGAATAGAGAAGTTTCACATGAAAATGGAGCAAATGAGATATACGATGCATTATATAGAAATCTCCAACCAAAAAAGATGAAACTAGTAGCAAACTACAACCCAAGAGGAAATGTTCATACAGTTATCACAATAGATAGTGAAGAGAACAAATAGGGTCATATTATTTTGAAAAAACTTGTTACAAGTAGTGAAGCTGCTCAAATTTTAGGATTGTCTTTACAAGGTATCCATTACAGAATCAAAAAAAACCAACTTGAATCTGTAAAAAAAGATGGTAAAACATTTGTTTATATAGATGATTCAAATCTAAACAAGTCTAATAGTACAAGTCAAAATAAAAAGTCAACTGATCAAACAGATAGTTTAATTGAAGTGAAAAATGAGCAAATTGAGCTACTTAAAAAAACTATAAAGTTCTTAAAAAAACAAAAAGATAAAGAGATAGAGCGTTTAGAAAAAAATCAAAAAAAGATTTTTGATGTTTTTCAAAGTGAAGTTGAGTTATTAAAAAGTGCTTTTAATGAGATGAGAAACTTATATTCAATAGAGCACAAAAAAGTTATAGAAGAGAAACAAGAGACTCAAGANAATAGCCAAAAAAAAGAAAATATAGATTTTAATATACAGTTTTTAAGTGTTAAAGAGTTTTTTATATTTATGAAGCGACACAATAAAACTGATACACAAATAAAACAGATAATCTTACAAAAAGTCAAAGATGGTGACAAAAGATTTATTTACAACAAAGATAAAAAAGAGATGCTTATATATAAAAGTGACTTTTTAGATCTTTTATAAAGAGGAAATGATGCTAAAAATATTATTAAAAAGTAAGATACTACTCTCAGTTATCTTAGTAGCGCTTATTATTATAGGTATACTTTTTGTTTACATACCAAAAGTGACTGAACAAAACACTATAAATACAGTAGAGAGAAACTCACAAAATACAGTAGCTCAAATAAAACTAAATAGAGCATATTATGTATCAAGTGTTGTTGGTGATGTTAAAAAATACGCATCAGATAAATTGACTTTTGATTACAACCATAATGGGGTAAATGGTGTTTTACCATTTCCAACTTCAACTATCCACGATCTTAGTAAAATATATAGTGAAAATACAGGTCTTACATTTCACTTTTATAGCAACTACCCTTTTAAACCAAAAGCATCAAGAGTTTTAACACCTTCTCAAAAAGAGGCACTTGATCACATCAATAAAAACGAAACTAGTACTTGGATCAAAAGGGATACTATAGATGGTAAGCCAGTACTAAGGGTTGCAGTTGCTGATTATATGACTGATCAGTCTTGTGTAAGCTGTCACAATAGCCATAAAGATCGAACATGGGATGAGGGTTTTTGGAAGTTAGGAGATAAGCGTGGAGTGCTTGAAGTTATAACACCTTTACAGGATGATTTTGCGGCAAATGAAAAAATGAGAAATGATATCTTGATCTTTATAGCATCTGCACTATTGGTACTTGTTATATACTATTCATTTATACTTATTAAAAGGGAAAATGAACTTTTAGATGCAAATGATATACTAGATGCAAAAGTAAAAGAGGAGGTTGACAAAAATACCCAAAAAGAGAAACAACTTATCCAACAAAGTAGAACTGCTGTTATGGGTGAGATGATGGGGGCAATTGTACATCAATGGAAACAACCACTAAATACAATCTCTATAGCAAATAGTACAGTTGATATGCATATATTACTAGATGATTTTGATAAGGAGTTATTATCTAAACAAACTCAAAGTATAACTGCCCAAATAGAGTATATGAACCAAACAATGAATGATTTTAGAAACTTCTTTAAAGTTCAACCAAAAAGCTGTTTTGATATCTCATATTGTGTAAATGATGTATATAAACTTATTGGTAAAATATTTGAGATACAAAAGGTAAATATAGAGCAAGATATAAAACCAGGGGTGTTTGTATCAGGTTTTCCAAATGAACTTAATCAAGTGATCATAAATGTACTAAACAATGCAAGAGATCAAATACTTGAAACAAAACCTGAAGTAAACAAAGTTTTTATAAAAGTTTTTGATGATGATAACTATGGATATATCACAATGACAGATTGTGCAGGTGGAATACCTGAAGATATAATAGATAAAATATTTGAGCCATATGTTACAACAAAAAGCGATGATAAAGGTACAGGGATTGGACTTGATATGTCAAAACATATCATGGAAAAAGCAAAAGGAAATCTAACTGCTCAAAATACTATAACAGTTATCGATGATAAAGAGTATAAAGGTGCTGTATTTACCATAGCTTTAAAAAAGTGCAAAAAAGAGGATGAGAGTTAAGATAAAAGTGGCTCAATTACATATTAAGTTTTAGTTAAGATTAAAGGAGATAGCTTTATATCTTATCTTTAACTAAACTAAAAAAGACTCAACTTTTTTAGTTATCTCATCTTTTGATAAATTGTTTAGTTCCCCATAAACCAATGCAGCTCCAGCCCCAACACCCTCTTTTGCTTCACCACTATCATATAGTTTTAAAGCAGGATGATTTGAAAGTGAAAAATCAAAATCACTATAAAAGGCATTTATATCAAAATCAAGCATATCAAGAAGTGACTTTATATCACTATTTTTATCCTCTGCTACCCATTTTGTTGTACATAGAGATAAATTAGATGTATCTATCACCCCATCCATCTGTCTTAAAATACTATTTATAAGTAACAATAAAGCTGCCATTTGGGTACCACCTGCAAGGATGGTTGGTATTTTATTATTTAGACCTAAAATAAATCCGGCATTAAAAATAAGCATATTATCACTTACAACTCCAAGTTTAGCAAAAAACTCATCTTTTTCTTGGGAGTTTTTTAAAGCTTCTCTAACAACCTCATCTTTTATAGAAATTGGATTTTGCTTAAAGCTACTACTAAACATCCCATCTACATCATACCCTAAAATTTTTGCAGTTGCCAATGCTGTTGTGGTCCCAGATGGTACAGACTCTGCTAATATAATATAGTCACTAGTAGTTGTAAAGCTTTGACCATACTCTATCCCTTTTTCAAATGTAGATATCGCATCTATATTTGCTCCTGTTTCTATTGAGTCTGTTGGGTGAAGATCAAAGTTATGTGTCTTAAAGTGTGATACTGCTGGTTCTATTTGTACACCTAGATTTAAAAACTCTATTTTATTAAAAGGCTTTAGTAGATGAACTGCTCTAGTTATAAGCGCAGGTGTTGGTACACCTTTTGGTGTGGTTGCAACATCATCTAAACTTCTAACCTCACCAGTTGCTAAAAACTCACCATCAAGTGTAGGTGTAAGATGGATAAATCCTGGGATCCCTGCTTGAGTTATACCCTCTATGATAGCTGTCTTTGTATTTGTCATAGAGAGTAAAAATGTAGCACTCTTACCCCTTAGAGATTCAAGTAGATCTATTTGACCTTTTATCTTTTTTATCATTTTATAAATTTCCCAACCAAGTTTTAAACTCTTCTATTTGATTTAGTGTTGAAGTTGTACTTGTACCACCATAACTATCTCTTGCATTCATAGAGTTTCTAAGATCTAGATAGTTTACTATCTGCTTATCAATATCTTTTAAAGCTTCACATGAGTTTCTAATCTCATCTATAGTTAGTTGTGAAACATCTTTATTTAAAAAGTTTGCATGAGCTACCACATCTTTAGTGATATAGTATGCAGTTCGAAATGGGATATTCTCTTTTTCTACCAAATAATCAGCTAGATCTGTAGCACTTAGGTGTCCAACTTGACAAGCTGCCTCCATCTTATCAACATCTATTATTAAAGTTTCCATAACACTATTTAATATCTCAATAGATATATCACAAGTAGCCACACTATCAAATACACCCTCTTTATCCTCTTGAGTATCTTTATTGTATGCTAATGGTAGCCCTTTCATAACTGTTAGTAACCCCATAAGGTTACCATATACTCGACCTGTTTTACCTCTTAGAAGCTCTGGTACATCTGGATTTTTCTTTTGTGGCATTATAGAGCTTGTTGTTGCATACTCATCAGACATACGTACAAAACCAAACTCATAACTTGACCATAATATCAACTCTTCAGATATTCTACTTATATGCATCATAGTTGTTGATATATTAAAAAGTATCTCTAGTGCAAAGTCTCTATTACTACTAGTATCCAAAGCACACGCAGTAGGAAAGCTAAATCCAAGAAGTTCACTTGTTTTAAACCTATCTATATTGTGTGGAGTTCCAGCTAGTGCTGCACTTCCTAGTGGACAGTTGTTGTTTCTATCATATGAACTTGCAAACCTCTCATAATCTCTTTTAAACATATTTGCATACGCTAACATATGAAAACCAAAGTTTATAGGTTGAGCGTGTTGAAGATGGGTCATACCAGGGATCAAAGTCTCTGTATGTTTTGAAGCTATATCTACAAATGTTTCAACTAGCATCTTTAACTTATCCATCATCACTTTTGTTTTATCTTGAACATAAAGTGTAAAGTCAGTTGCNACTTGATCATTTCTACTACGTGCAGTATGAAGTCGTCCACCTGCATCACCTATATACTCTGTAAGCTTTGANTCTATTGCCATATGAACATCTTCATCCTCTATTTTCCATTCAAACTCTCCAGATTCTATCTCCTGTTTTATCCTTANAAGTCCCTTNTCTATTTTAACTTGATCCTCTATAGATATGATACCTTGAAGTGCAAGCATTTTAGAGTGAGCTATGCTACCTTTTATATCTTGAGCATAAAGCTCTTTATCGAACATAACTGAAGCGTTAAACTGATCTAACAATGCGGCATTTGTATTTTTTAATATTTGATTACTTGTATTTGACATAATATCCCTATAAATTTGATTTTTTAAATTATAACATAAATAAAAAAAGGTAGAGTTGATACCCTACCTTTTTGATCAAAAAACTAAAATGCCCTCTATTTATTTGCTAAAGTTGGATGATCTTCCACTATTTGTCTAGTGATTTTATAGCTACAAAACTTTGGTCCACACATAGAGCAAAACTCTGCATCTTTAAATACATCTTGAGGTAGTGTTTCATCATGGAACTCTCTTGCTTTATCTGGATCAAGTGCTAACTCAAACTGTCTATTCCAGTCAAAGTTGTATCTAGCATCACTCATCTCATCATCAACATCTTGTGCACCTTTTCGTCCACGTGCGATATCTGCAGCGTGTGCTGCAATCTTATATGCGATGATACCATCTCTTACATCTTGTGCATTTGGAAGACCTAGGTGCTCTTTTGGTGTAACATAACAAAGCATAGAACAACCATGCCATCCACCAACAGCAGCTCCAATAGCNGAAGTGATATGATCATACCCTGCACCNATATCTGATACAAGTGGNCCNAAGATATAAAATGGCGCTTCGTGACAATACTCCCTTTCTAGTTTCATATTTCTCTCAACTTCATTNAGTGGAACATGACCTGGACCCTCTATCATAACTTGTACATCTTTTTCCCAAGCTTTAAGGGTAAGCTCACCTAAAACTTTTAGCTCATTTAACTGAGCTTGATCACTTGCATCTGCAAGACAACCAGGTCGTAAACTATCACCCAAAGATAGTGTAACATCATACTTAGCACAAATATCAAGTATCTTATCATATGCATCATAAAAAGGGTTCTCTTTATGGTAGTGCATCATCCATGAAGCCATAAGTGAACCACCACGACTTACTATCCCCATCTTTCTTTTTGCAATATGTGGCATATTTTCTAGTAAAAAGCCTGCATGGATTGTAAAGTAGCTTACACCTTGTAGTGCTTGTTTCTCTAGCGTACTTAACATAACTTCAATATTTAGATTATTTATATCATCACCACAATCATGTATGATTTGGTAGATTGGAACTGTCCCAATAGGTACAGTTGAGTGCTCTATAACAGCCTCTCTAATAGCATCTAGGTTACCACCTGTTGAAAGGTCCATAATTGTATCTGCACCATATTTTAAACAAACATCAACTTTATCTATCTCACCTTGGATATCACTTGCTAGTGCTGAGCTTCCTATATTTGCATTTATCTTACATTTACTTGCAATCCCTATAGCCATAGGGTTTAGATTTTTATGGTTTATATTTGCAGGGATAACCATACGACCACGTGCAACTTCACTTCTTATAAGCTCTGGATCTAAATTTTCCTCTTTTGCTACATGTTTCATCTCTTCAGTGACCACACCTTTTTTGGCATAATGCATCTGCGTTCTTACTTTATCATCTTTATATTTATCTAACCAATCTCTCATAGTATGTTATTTCCTATTTTAAAATTTTTTTGATTATATCTAAGTTTTATTTATTTTTTCTTACATGTTGTTTGTAATAAAACTAAATCAGTATAATCCCGTATTAAGTTTTAGTTAAGATTAAAGGAGATAGCTTTATCTATTAACTACTTTTATCTTTAATTTCAGTTGATTACTGTTTAATTTTTAGCTATCTATCTTCAGATCGCGCGTAATCTCTTTGTTAATCTTATCTAAACTTAACACGGGATTAGATTTTAGTTACTAGTATAACTCTACTTGATTATCATATGGGTATTTCTTAGTACACTTTTTGGGATCTTGACCCCTATTTGTTTTGCAGTTTTACTATTTATAACTAAATACGCCCCACCAAATTTTACAGGAAGATCTTGCGGGCTTACCCCTTTTAAGATTCTATCTACCATCTTTGCAGCATCTTTACCAATCTCTTTATGGATAAAACCATATGTATACAATGCACCTTTTTGCACTTGTTGATAACTTGGAGCTGAAAGTACAGG
>JGI997J19993_1000492_pt1 | contig 10864 bp, 8 predicted proteins | sample Etolagbewater25m_FD_19993 | JGI IMG/M metagenome (IMG submission 19993)
TTCTTTTCCTCGATTGGCTTTATTTAATTACGATTGTGATTAGATTAACTACTGCTACTGCTAAAAGTTGCCGTTAGATAATCTCTTGTTTGTTCTGAGCTCGAAATAAGCGACTGCAACAGAGAAAACTGCATTTGATACTTGTAAAGCACTTTTTCATAGCGTGCATCAATCGTCGCAGCCTTTTCATCAAAGGTCTCATTTTTACTATTTAATGAATCAATACGTTGCGCCACTAACCCGTTATCTTCATCAAACAGGTTGTTAATGGTTTCCTCCATCAAGCTGGCGAAGCCCTGTGCATAAGAAATATTGCCTCGATCACCGGTCACACCACCAAGTACTTCAAACTCCAAACCACGCACTTCAGACTCTTGCCCACCAATGGCTGCAAAGTCACTGATTTTAATTTTACGCCCATCTTCCGATGAGGCATAAGCACCAATATTTAAAGAACCGCTTGCGGTGGTAATGGTACCGTCAACGTTTTGACCAACATCCGTTAAATCACTGGTTAAACCAGCATTCCCCATATTCGTAATATTGGTTAATTCTACCGATGAAAAAACCCCAAAACGGCTCGAAGAAACATTTAACATACCACCTGCAGTTGAAACACTGACTTCTGCTCCAGCCGCCTGAACGTCGCTATTGGCATTAATAGCGGTTGCCATTGTTTTACCCAACTCATCAAGAGTATAACGCTCTGCTGCTAACGTGACTGTAGAAGAGGTGGAGTCGTTTACTTTGACATTAAAGCTTGCAGAGGTGGCACTTAAATCTACCAACTGCTGACCAGCATAAGTCGCATTATTAAACGCTTGATTACTCATACCCGTTACATTTGACAAAGCCACCGCACCCTGACCAGCAGCAGCGGTAATCTCAAAACGAGACTGACTAGAATCGTATAAAAAGCTGGCAACTCCAGCACCAAACGCACTGTCAATTTGTGCTTGAATCGCAGTGGCTACTTCATCTTTAGTACCGTAATCACCGGCTACGGTTGCCAAACTAATGGCATGGGTCGTGCCACCAACTTGCAAGTCAAAGCTAGCCGTTGCATCGATCGTCAAGGCTGCGGCACTGTCTACGACTCGATTAGCCACCAATCGCTCATCAGTGGTTAATGCCACCGTGCTACCCACAACCGTCGCACGTTCAGCTAACTGGGTAATATCTAACGCATAACTTCCCGTTTGAGTACGTTCACTACCTGCTGTGACGTTGATTAAAGGGTCATCACTGCTACCACCTTTTGAAAATAAATTAGACAACGCCTGCATGTCATTACTCATAACATTACTTAAAGTAGTTTCATCTAATTGCAAAACCCCTTGACGATCTAAGCTAATACCAACCGATGCCAAGGTGCTGTACGAACTATCAAGCTGAGAGATGGTACCCGATAAAGAGGATTCAATTTGTGATCTAACAGAACGCAATAAACTACTGCCTGCTAAATCTCCATAAAAAGCATACTCTTCAGAATCCAGTTCCTCTTGCGTTAAATCGGATTTATCGTACTCTCCCAACTCATCCATAATAGTTTGTAACTGATTATAAACGGCCACAAAACTTGAAATCGTTTCCGACACTTGCTCTTGGTCTTGGGATATTGATACTGTTTTTGGGCTACCGACAGCGGCTGAATTTAAATTAAACGTCACCCCTTCAATCACGTTTTCAAACGTATTCGAGGCGCTTGTAACCGTTAAACCATTTAACACCATGACCGCATCTTGTGCTTCAGCAGTGGTGGTAAACCCATCAGTATCAAAATCTGACAGACCTGACACGCCAATTTCACCAGCGGCACCCGTTTGCTTTGAGGTAAACATCATCTGATAGCTACCCGAGTTATTAATAATCGATGCGGTGACACCATAATCGCCACTGTTAATAACGTTCTGCAACCCTTCTAAAGTATTGTTACTGGCATCGACAGGAATGGGCTGAGCTTGCCCTGCAATGGTTAAAACTAAGGTACCCTCTGAAATCGTATCGGATGCCGAACCATAGGTTTTATTGGCTACCAACGTATTTGCCTGAGCCAACTGTTTCGACTCAACCTGGTAAGACACTAAAGAGGCTGAACTGCTAGCCGTCACTGATATCACCGTTTCATCTGAAGAACTCGCGTTTCGTTTTGAGAACATTTCTGGTGAAGAGAGATCGGTTAAGTAAGAGTTAAAGGCTTCTAAGTTAGTTTCCATGTACTTTAACGCATCTAACTCAGTCGAGACTTTTTCTTGACTGCGTTGCAAAATTGCTTTAGCGCCAGACACTTCCGCCTCAGCCAAAGCTTTAGACATATTGCCAATATCAAACGTACTATTGGTAAGGGTATTTAATAGCGTGGTGCCAATTTCATTTGCCATGGCTCAAGCTCCTGGTCATCAATTCGATTATATTATTATATGTAGACTTTATAAGCACCATAAATGCCAAAACTCTTATATATCATATCGGCAAATAACGGAAAAGCTTTAATAGGTTTTGTAAACGAGCATAAAAAAAGCGGCCAAAAGACCGCTAAACACACAAGGGAAAAGGTTATCTAGGCTTGCTGATGTGTAAGCAAGCCGGTAGGAATGTCTATCGAGTCCGATAGTTGTTGACGCATCTCTAAGTAATTCGTAATGTTTTTAGAGATAGTCATAAATTCTTGAGATGGTATTTGTCGGATCACCTCATCCGTTTCACTGTTTTTGATAAAGATTAACATTCTGTCTGAATCTTCATCTTGTTCAAACCTCAAATAATTTTGAAGTTGCTCTAACTGTCCATTCAAATCATTCATAAGATTTGTGATGTCAGATTGCTTAATTTGACCCTGAGCTTCTTGCGACTCTAAACGGTTAATGTCAGTTTTTTTTTGCTCAACTTGTTGAGCTAACTGGCTTTGATCAACCCCCTGAGCATTACTCGAAGCTTGAGATCGTTGTTGTGACTTGCCAGCAGGCATTGTATCCAAGTTGCTGGGCTGTATCGCATTGAAATCTGCCATACCTCCTCCTTATCAGTGATATCATCTATATGATTTCACTGAATAAGGCACCTGTCAAACCTTCTTTTGCTGGCTGACCACTTTGTTGAACCGACTCGAGATAGTTTTGAATGTTTTTCATTACTTTCAAAGCGCCTTCGGTCGGAAACTGCTTAATTACTTCATCAGTCGTTTTATCAATAATTTTTACCACAGAAGACTGGGTACTTTCATCAACACTAAAAGAGAGTGATTGTCCGATACGTTCCAATTGTTTATTCAACTGTTCCGCTTGATCAACCACCTCTTTTACGGAACTTACTTGAGTATCCGATGGTAGAGAGACAACTGATGCACTAACTTGCTGTTGTTCTACCGCTTCCGTAGCAACTGGTTTTGCAACCGGTTGCTGCGTTTGGTTGGCAACAGCAGAGGATAGTACTGATTGAATATCCATGTTTTCCTCCCTTTCTACTCTAAACTACTTATCTTAGCTTATCGTAGAAGCGATAGTACGTTCTGTGAGTTAGTGTTGGCTTGCGACAACATACTCATGCCCGCCTGTTGCAATACTTGTGTACGCGCTAGGTTAGCACTCTCTTTTGCAAAATCAGCATCTTCAATCTGTGAGCGTGCTGAAGCGATGTTTTCATTTACATTCGCTAGGTTTGTTACTGTTGACTCTAGTCGGTTTTGAACCGCACCCCAAGTTGCTCTTTGAGTGTTGATACGTGATAGCATTTTGTCTATCTCTACAACCTGAGTTGAAGCGACCGAAGCACCACCTGCCGTTCCACTCACTAAGGTTAGGCTACCTACTGTAGCTCCGCCGCCGTCTGAAAAAGCACCTGCAGAAAAATTCAAGATACTAATGGATACTTTGTTGTTTGCTCCAGTCTCCCAACCTACATGAAACACAGCCGCACCAGAGGCACTTGAAGCCGACCCATTCATAATGTTTACATCGTTGAACTTCGTAGTCTGTGCAACACGATCAATTTCTGAACGTAGTTGCTCAAACTCTTCATTCATCTGAATGCGGTTAGTATCAGAATAAGTACCGTTCATAGATTGGATACCCAATTCACGCATACGCTGCAACATATTCGTAATTTCGTCTGAAGCACCATCTAGCGTTTGTATTTTTGCCATACCGTCATTCGCATTACGAATGGCCATGTCAGTACCGATGGTCTGAGTATCCATTTTGCTCGCAATTGCAAGACCCGCCGCGTCATCTGCTGCGCCATTGATGCGTTTACCAGAAGTCAAACGTTCCATGGCTGTTGATTGCTCAACAGTTGTTTGCGCTAACATACGATTCGCATTCATTGCGGCCATATTTGTGTTAATTACCATTGCCATGATAAATCTCCTTTTAAGATCGTTAGCTTTACCCCTTGTGGGTTTCTAACTTTTAATACCTGCCTTGTAAAAGACGGTTCTTTTTTAAGGCCAAGCCCTAAAATCTCTTTGATATGAACGAATACGCTCATATTTAAATTTGGTTATTGCAACAACTGCAATACGTTCTGTGACATCTGGTTAGATTGAGATAACATACTCATTCCAGCCTGTTGTAACACTTGAGTTCTGGCTAAATTAGCCGACTCTTTCGCAAAGTCTGCGTCTTGGATTTGTGAGCGTGAAGACGAAATATTTTCGTTAACATTGGCTAAGTTAGTCACTGTTGACTCTAAACGGTTTTGCAAAGCACCCCATGAGGCTCTTTGCGTATTAATACGTGAAAGCATTCCATCCAGGGCTACCACGGCTGCAGAGGCAACTGAAGCACCAGCGGTTCCACTTGTTAAGTTGATATTTGATAACAGTACACCGGCTCCGTCAGAAAAAGCACTTAAACCAAAGTTTAGAATACTAACTGAGATTTTATTATCTGAACCGGTCTCCCAACCAACATGGAACACTGCTGCTTGAGATGCACCGACTGCTGCTGAGTTCATTACTTCAACACCATTAAATTTGGTAGTTTGGGCAATACGACCAACCTCTGCTTTTAACTGAGTAAACTCTTCGTCCATCTGAGAGCGGTTAGCCGCTGAGTAAGTCCCTGTTAGGGCTTGAATACCGAGTTCACGCATACGCTGCATCATGTTTGTTACTTCATCAGATGCACCGTCTAGGGTTTGTACTTTTGCAATCCCGTCATTAGCATTACGGATTGCCATATCTGTACCACGAATCTGAGTAGTCATTTGCGTAACAACTGCTAAACCAGCTGCGTCGTCCGCTGAACGGTTAATTCTTAATCCAGATGTTAAACGTTCCATTGAAGTGGCTTGATCTCTTGATGTCATATCTAACATACGAACTGCATTCAAAGATCCCATATTTGTGTTAATTACCATTGCCATGATTCTTCTCCCACGTACTTTTGTACTTAATATTTGTGTGTGTATTTTTTTCTTACTTGAGGCAATGTTTCCCGCCTTCAATAAAGTTAACGGCCTTTCACAATTTTCTTTAGTAAATAAACTAAAAAAACTGAAAACAAACTAAAAAAGAAATGCTACCAGACAGGAGGAAATATATTTTTAATAAATACAATCAATAGGTTACATTAAACCAACCCAGCTATTTTATTAATTAAATATTTAAATAGAACTTAAATTTCGTCCATAAAAAAGCCCAAATAACTGGTTCGCTATTCGGGCTTTATAGTAGATGCAATCATTAAGATAAGCATTTAAGGGGAATGGGCTGCGCTAAAACGTATATTAATGTGTCTGTAAATACACCATTAACTCTGGATGATTAGGGTCCATTGATAAAGCGACATTCAGAGCATCTGAAAAGACCTCTTTGAGACCCGCTTTATTTGCAAAATGCACCACTTTAATAAGCGCGGGGAGATTCGTCTGTTCTTGTCTAAATAGTTCAAGCGCAGCCTCAGTGGCTAAATCAGGTCGGCCAAGAATATTCAAATAGTCCGCGTATGTAAGTAAATAATCCTTAGAGTATTTACAAAGTATTTGTAAAGTCTCTAAGGCTTTTTCGTGTTGCTCACGTTGCATGTAATGATTAAGCAGGTACTTTTGCAAATACACTTGCAACTTAGGGTGTTTATTTAATTCAAAAGCTGAGATAAACGATTGACTGTCTGGTCCCTCTTTAATAATCATTAATCCCCCTTCAATAAATTGCGTTAAACCCTTACGGTCTGACTCATTTTTTAATTTTGAAACCGGTTTTAAAAGCGCTTCAAGTTGTGGCTGGGATCGCGCTTCAAAAGCACTAACAATTTTATCGATAAGGTTAACCACACTAAAAGCAACCGCTTGTAATCGGGCAGATTGCAAGGTTTGTTCTATAGAGATATCTTCTAAAAAAGCACTCTTTGCTTTATCTAAGCAGGCCTGCTGCTTTTGATCTTCAACGGTTTCTGTCAAAATCGGATGATATTTTTGCCACAATAAAGCGCGTCCCCACTCTTTATGAGAGCTCCAACGTTCGATGCAGTCACAAGGCTGCGAATCTATACTCAGCTCTTTTTGCATAAATTTGATATCGGCAATGACTAAATCGAGTAATTTTAAAAAATCATGCATCGATTTTTTCATGCCGTCAAAGTAAGTTGTTAAGGTGTGTGCAATCTCTTCATTACTTAACTGAGCCTTGTCTTCAACGGGCTTCATTACTTGAGAAAAATAGTTGTAGCCAAAATAAAACAACATTCTGTTTTTTTCACCCAACTTTTTATCCATCTGAAGACGTAAGCTCTGAGCTTTATCTAACGCTTTTGGACTAAATTCAACTTCAAAGTTAGCAATACTTTTGACCGCTTGCTTGATAGTCGCTTGTGACGCCACGATTAATCTGCGCTCTTTCTGCATTACTTTTAATTTATCTGCTAACTGTTCGCCCATCTCTTTAGGCGAGCACTCAATGTCCGCTTTGATCTGCTCCAGTTTCTCTTTTTTTGATTCATCCGCTTGATTTTCCGTCACCGAAGGTATCACAACAGATTCAGGCGATTGATGCGCAACATGCTCCACTCTAGCTGCAAAAGGGCTTAAATTGTAGATCTGGATACCGTGCTGTTTATTTAAGTTTTGAGCAATGCTGTTCAATGCTTCCACACCATGCGAGAAAGGAACATCGGTATCGGCAAGCTCTCCACTGTAGGTCATAACCTGAGCAGTGTTTTTAATGCCTAACTGACCGACTTCCTCCTCAGCACTGCCTGAAGCATGGGTTTGCCCATTGTAAAAACACAAATCAGCGCCCGCTAAATAAATGGTTTCGCAACCCAAGTAAGCCGCCTGCACAATCGTACTATGAAGCACGGTTGGTCCGGGTGAATTGGAATTACCAGTTCCCTCCTGCCAAGGATAAAGTTCGCCAAAATACGCAGCAGCACCCGACCATTGACTTAATAAACGCGGTGCAATATGATAACAAGCCAGTAAGATACTCTGTTGGGAAAAATAAAACATCTGTTTACTGTTGTCGTAGCTGAGTTCGTGCGGATCTACCGAAGTAATAAAGTCTGGCGTTAACCCCTCTTTATGTAAGCGTTTTGAAACACGGCCAACGGCAAAAATATACAACGCCTCTCGATGTTCTTTTATCCAGTCAATCAAGGAATCCAGTGATGGACCACCCGCGATAACAACGGCCGTTTTACCCTGTAAACGTGAACGAAGGTTTTTAATCGGAAAGTTATTTCTAGGTGCGTTCTTAAGTTGCGCCTCAACAAATGGACGGGTGTGATTATTGGCTAAATCGGTAAACCTTAAATTAGAATATTGGTCTTTAACGTTGTTCCACAATTGAATGGTTTGGTCTGAGAGCTTGTCGATAATGGCAATGGATTTATAAAGCCCCAATCGCTTGGTCATCATGTAATCAATCCAGTTTGCACTCAAATCTTTTACAGCGTGCTCAGAAGAGACCACAGTTAACCATTCAGGTAAATCACTTACATCCAGTTGAGCCATAATCTCTGGTTGCTCAATAAAAACAAACTTGCGTCCTTTGCGATCATCTTGATATTTATGATGCAAATAGACAGGCAGCAACCCGGAGTCGGTACCCACAATAATGTACAGTTGATACTCAGTGTCAAACGCATCTTTAAAATAACGCTCAAAGATGGTTTTACTGGACGAATTAGCAAACACATTACCGCTTGCCTCTTCATAATAACGCTCGCCGTATGCATTTTGTTTTGCAATCATCAACTTACTCCCAAACTCTTAACTTCCTATTTATTTATGGCTACCGTTTTAGGTTGCCAGCATTTTTAGATAGGCTTCTACCTTAAAAACGTCAACCAACTCATCCACATCCATGCCGGCAATCGGGCTCATCTCAAACAACTCGGTTTCATTTTCAATCACAAAGGTGCGGTGTTTTCTGAACCAATCGGGTTTAACTAAGTACAAAGCCCCGTTAACGGTAAAATAGTTGTCATCGTAGTCTTGTCTGCGATGCGCTTTTTCCGCTGGCTTAGCCAAGTAATTCCAGCCACCTGCTTCATCGGTGTGCATACTTTTATAGGGGTGCTCGGTCATTTTGTGAACACTGACCATTGAATTGACATCCAACTCAATAAAACGATTCACCGCTTGATTAATATCTTCTGCAGAACGCAATGGTGAAGTGGGTTGAAGCAACACTAAAACATCCGGATACTCCCCCATTTTCTCTAACCAGTTTAAGACATCTTCTACCACATCGGCCGTTTTGGCCGTGTCGCTGCCCAACTCACGCGGACGACGATAACGGGTATCAATGCCATGCAGTTGCGCAAAGTGCAAAATCTCTTCATCTTCGGAAGAGATCATAATCTGATCTAAGGCACCGCACTCCTTGGCTGCTTCAAAGGTGTATTGAGCTAAGGGTTTGGCCATAATCGGAAAAAGGTTTTTTTTAGGAATGCCTTTAGAACCGCCTCGGGCGGGAATTAAACCCAATACTTTTTTAGNGNGTGTTTGGTTAATGTGTAACTCTGTCATTTTAAGCAGGCCTGTTAATTATTGTATTTTAGAACGTTTTTNAAAGTGCACTTCGTAATCTGCTTGGGCTTGTTCATAATCGGGNATCTGCCCAATATCCATCCAGTATTCGGTAATTGGGAANCCACCGACATTGCCTTTTTCAGCTAAAACCTCCTCAATTAAAGTCGGCATATCGTAAAACGCGGCTTCTGGAATTTTATCCATCGCTTGGGGGGATAAGGCATAAATACCGGCATTCACAAAATAGCGATAGACCGGTTTTTCAACCAATTGAGTCACCCGATTGCCGTCGACCTCGACTACGCCATAAGGCACTTGTTGCGCATACTCACGCACACAAGCCGTAGTGATATTTTCATGCTGAACATGAAAATCAAGTAAGGCCGTTAAATCAACTTTGGTGAGTAAATCACCGTTCATCACCACAAATGGGAGTGTCGGTTTTTCAGGCAGCAAACTTAACGCCCCTGCGGTGCCCATACGCTCATCCTCTTCCACATACTCAATGTGAATACCCCATTGACTGCCATCACCAAAATAGCTGCGAATTTGTTCACCTAAGTAGTTAATACAGAAATAGAAGTTAACAAAGCCTTGTTCGGCAATGTGCGTGACAATCGTTTCTAAAATCGGTTTATTGCCGACCATTAACATCGGTTTGGGGATGGTTTCAGTCAAAGGGCGCAGACGCGTACCTAAGCCACCCAGCATTAACACCACCGGATTAAAACGCTTTTTAACCTCTTTTTTATCGTAAAACAGGCCAACAATGCCGTTGTTCGCGTCAACGATTGGTAGGTGTCGAATGGAATATTCAACCATCTTGCATTTCCAAGCGGTCTCACTTTGTTGACTGAGCCCAACCAGTGGTGTGGTGTTCATGGCCGCAGTGACTGGACCATCCAAGCCTTCACCACGCAAGAGCGCACGACGAACATCGCCATCGGTGAGTGTGCCGAATAATCGTGACGTCTCGCCGACCACCAAGACAATTTGCAACGCCTCTCTATCCAAAACGGTTAAGGCCTCACGAATGGAGGCCTGCTCATTTACCGAAATGCGCTGCCAATCGAAAAGATCCATACTTTACTCCTAAGGCTTAAAACGTTGTCTCAGAGGAGCTGGGTAAATCATAAAATACTTTGCCTCTGTGCAGTTCAAATGGAAAAATCGCCAATTGTTTGGCAATTAAGTGTGCGGTTTGTCCACGCCCATAAACACTAAGCTTTTGTTGTGCCAATGTTTGAAAGTCGGCTGACAACGCTTTTTGCAGAGCCGATTCAATCGCCACTTGAGATTCATCACAATCTATTACCGAAGGCGATCTTAAACGTCCTTGTTGGCGCGAACCAATGTTCACCGTCGGCACACCTATCGCCGGTGCTTCAATAATACCACTCGATGAATTGCCTATTACTGTATCGGCCAAGGCCATTAAACTTAAATAGCGCTGCGACCCTAAAGAGGTCACAAACAACCCATTTAATGAAGAAGTTTTCATCCAATCTTGAACCGCTTGATTAATTGTCTGGCCTTGTTCATCGGCATTCGCTCCTGTCCAAATGACTGTGGCGTTTGATAAGGTTTCTAACGCCTTAAACAGGGCGTTTAAAGCCTCTAAGCCTTGCCCTTCTGACCACGTAACCGGATGATACGTCACCAAACAGACAGGCCTGTTGATTTTTACATTGAGATTTTCTTCAAGCTCGGCTTGCGTCAATTTAGGCATGGTTTGAATAACATCTAATCCGGGTGCGCCAACATTAAACACACAACTTGGCTGTTCGCCCATTTGAATAACACGTTTTTGATAGGCTTCTGCCGCGGTAAAATGTAATGTCGCCATTTTACTGATAGCATGACGAATCGCCTCATCCACCGCGCCCTCAGT